>Ga0126335_1000402_pt1 | contig 20639 bp, 9 predicted proteins | sample OlaspJWI45metaG_FD_108409 | JGI IMG/M metagenome (GOLD analysis project Ga0126335, IMG submission 108409) | Marine gutless worms symbiont microbial communities from Oahu, Hawaii - Olavius sp. 1 OAHU.JWI-45 metaG | ecosystem: Host-associated > Annelida > Digestive system > Unclassified | place... | reverse complement strand
TATATGCCTATAGGCCACTGTTCGGTCAATCACGCAAAGTTCACGAGTCTGTCAAGCAAAGCGAATGGTGTGGCCTGCAGCACTCAGTGTCTGCGCCACCGTTTTCTGGTTGTCACGGCGAGCTACGCAGATTCTTTGTACACGAAGCTGGAGTGCTCTCGTGGCCTTCTTGACACGTTTAAGTGGCGGCTCTAGACGGTCATCACGCTCAATGTCCGTCATGGCCACAACAGCTTCCTTCCGCATCGCGTCGATCAGTAGCCAGACTGATGGATGGTCATGGCCAACCAGCTTGAGAGAACCTGTTGTTCCACGATTCGCACAAGTTGTTTGTGTGAGCCTGGTTGTTCTGGTGCCGAGTGAAGATGACATCAGCGTATCTGCGATGATCTGTGCGGGCCGATTTCGTGTCATCCTCGCATCGGCTTTCATAAACGCCCGTGCCTTTTCCGCGGAAACTGCATGTGAATCCGGAAAGTGTGAGTGTGCAGTGACGACTTTTGGGTCCGTTTCCTGTATGAAAACAATACATGTTTCATTCTCGTCTGTTGATTTACTGCATCTGTTAACTCATCCACGTTCAACTTTATTACTTTATTTATACGACAAAGTCATTAAAGCAAACACTGTACTGACCAAGCTGCAATTCTAAAAAACATTTTAAAACAAATAAAATACTCACAGCCAATGTTGTTTGCAAAAGGCCTTTGCAGTTCTGGCCTCTCCGCAAACAGCATTCCCACTGTATAACGGTCTTTTTGTAGCCTTCTTGTTATACATATAACCGGGAAAACACAACTTTCTGTCACCTCTGCTGTTTGGTATGAACTCCATAATGTACTGTGTGTCCCAATGCCTATACAGCTGCCTTTTACATAGGTGTACGTTTGCATAATCTACAGTGTGGAACCGCAGTACGTCTGAAGCTGATTAGTGTTCATTGGATCGACGCCGGCAGAGTTAAGAACAAAGTACCTGTTCTGCTTCTATAAACACGATCAAACACATGCCAACATTGTTTTGTGGACTCAACATTGACTCAGTCGTGGACTTCCCTGTAGATAATTACTGATTTTGTGGACTAACCGACCTGTCAGGCAATCTTGTGTCATGTGGCGGGCTTTTGACCCATCTCTGGTGGGCTTGTGACCCCCTGTGGCGGGCTTTCGTCCGGCGGGCTCGTGATTCACCGCCGTCTCGCCGCGGAGTCTGCTGCACCTGACTGACCCTACCATAGATGTTGCTGCGTATGCTACTGCTTTTCTATTTACTGTTTTAGTTGCCGCAGTTTCCCCTTTTGGTTTCAGTTGGCCTTATAAACAGTAAAAACTTTGTGGGACACCAGTTGTGTATAACATTGTGTACTTTAATTTCTTATATGCTTGATATTATAATAATCGTTATCCCCTAGACCGAGCCGTGTTCTTGATAGCATCAGCAGCGCCTGTAACAACATACTTACAAACTGCGACGCCTGCAAAATTTGCCCGCGCCAGAACCAGCTGTGCCAAATTTGGTGGAAATTAGTCCAATGGAGCTGGGCCACAGAGTAAAAACTGAGATACATTAGAAGCATAGATTTAGAGTACGCTACAGTGATACTGATCGTTATCTGTCTCACAGGTGACCAATCCTTAATGCTTTGACGTAGTCTAATGGGGCGGCCGGTCTACCACTGTCCTTCAATGATTCTGAAGCGCAAATCTATTTACGAACAACATGAATCGTACCATACAGACTGCCACCACAGGTCCAGCTCCTAATAACGAGAAGTCGTGGTATAGATATCTTCGTCTAAAATCGTATCCGAAATTTCGAATTGCGACTAGCCTTCAAGCCTTGAAGTCATCGGCTATTACATATCGGTAAGTTCTTAGTCCACAAAACTGGCAATATTTCGGAAACTGTATAAACGTGTCCAACATTGTCACTTTTGCATAACACGCTATAATATGCATGAAAATTTAAAAAAAAACTTCATAATGGTCACACGTCTTTAGTTAATTGAATACATTAGGTTTGACTTTTAAAACTATTGTTAAAATTGTATCAACATATTAAGATACTACTAGCAACAGTCAGAACTGTTGTTGTTTTCGACTTGTTGATGTTGTAGTTGCTAAGAATGTTTCTATCACAGTGACAATGTCGCAAGAAGGCTTGAATGACACTTTGCTGCGAATTGCAAAATTAATGAGTACCAGACAGCCAATTTAGTGGTTTACACATATACGCTGCAGTAGGTCATCGTGCATGCATGTCACATTAAATTTTCCATTTTGCAGCATAGCTTACACTGTCGAGTGGCATAATTGCTATGAGCTACTTGTTTGGATGCAGAATTTAAAGCTCGGTTAACATCACTGTGTTCACGGCCCGTGAACACGGGTGATGAAAACCCGGTTCACACGACCTGTGTTCACGGCCCAGAAACACAGGCCTTGAACACGGGTGCACGGGTGCTCGGTTCACGTCAGCCGTCTTCACGGGCCGTAAACACAGCCCGGACACAGTGTGAACCGACTCTAAGTATTGCATTTATTGAAATGCGATAAAACAAAAATCTAGACACGACTGAATTGAAAACAAACTTTGAGTTTCGACACTATCGTTTTTAAGGCAAAACCTTCGCTTATTTTGCACGATGAAAATTGGAATTTGGAATTTAAAGAAAATAACAATAGTAGTCACTGCGTAGTAGGCTTAGGCTATATTGAGTGGCGATCTAAAGGCCTAACTTAACGAAATAGCGCGATGTAATTTGATTTCATTTACGCATATTACGCACAAAGTGTAGCCACATACATATGCAAGGCACATACAATTCATACATGATACAATGTAGTTTGCGTTGGCAAAAATTAGCTTTATGTTTATATTTTCATGCTTTTTCGCCGTAGTACAAAACAAAACATTTATTATTTTCAAAGTAAGCCAATTTCTGCACGAGCCTTTAAAAACGTTCGGTTGATGGGTATTATTTGTGACGAGGTTTGTGTGCCAATTAATTCACACGTATGGAATAGTGACAGAAAAAACACATCAAACATAAATTCAAAAATATTTGATGCATTACAACGAATGAATTAAATGCAAAATGACGGTGTAATATATAATAAGCTTATTTTTCGTTTAGTTCATGGTGAGTGCGCAATGAAAGTGCTCAGAAAACAAAATAAGCATCGTCTCGTCTTATAATATTAGTCTAATTAGTTTCCAAGTACAGTTTCAAGGAAATAAGATGGCTGAGTTATTGACTGAATTCATTCTCTCACAGTATGACTTGAAAGACTGAGCTACAACGACGACGTTACGTGTAAGCTACAAGTAAGGATGCCTTAATGGAGCAATCTACAGTAATGCGTCACGCTGCTGTATTCTCATAAGTAATGTCGCTCGTGCGCTACAAGCCACGGGTAGCTTGAGCGGATTAAGATGTCTGCACTCCAGCCGTGTAAATGCTACAGAGGAGAGCAAAATAAGAAGCGCTAGAAGCCAAGCATATCGATCGACGACGACGTTGCCACGCTAACAAGTGATGCATAAGGGTGTTGCAGATGCTATACGTGGGCGTTTTGAAGAGCACGAGGCCGAATTATTGCCGGTCGCGTGTGACCAGGGGAGCAAACGGAAAAATTAGCGCCGCAGGGCGCTGAAGCTGCAGCTGTTGTCACGGCAACAGGCACGGCGTGCCATCAACAAGCTCGTTATAAGATGGGAACAACAACTGGCAGATTATTATTTTCTAGACAACGTTGAGTGGAATAACGCACGATGTTGTGTTGACGTGACGCAACAATCAAGGATGACATGGTCGTCGGTGTATTACGATTTATATTCGACATATCGGATTTCGCACTTAAGGTTAGTTGAAATATGATCGCGGGCGAAGCCAGCGGCGAGAAAATGCCGTTATCTCAGCAGCAGCAGCAACCGCCGCAGTCACAACAACAACAACAACAACATCCTCATCAGCAAATGCCTCGGAAGAAGCGAAACGACGGTGACAAGACGCCGACAAATGAGTCAAACCCGCGCCATCAACTGAAACCGAACGTGATAGACGGGCCGTCACGATCTTCCTTGTCGAGCGTGGAGAGCATCGAAGTGGTGCATGTCAGGAGACCTTCGAATACAAGTGGACGACGTCGACGACGTTCACCCATCAAGGCAGTACGACATGCTGTACTCGTCGTTTCCGTCATCCTCTTTGCATCCGGACTTCTCGCCACGGTCGGGCGGTCACTGCTTTTGCATAATACTTTACTAACAAATGTAAAACTAGTATTCTAGAATCCAGATGTCGTTTTGATTTTTTTGTGATTTAGCACGTTTTCAAAAGAGAAAAATAAGGCTGTTTGGTTTGTTCCGTTGCGTATATTGTTTTACTGGTAATACGTAGGGGCCTACGTGAGTACGACAACAATAGAGGACGTTAATTCGTGTGTCCGTCCGTCCGTCCATCAGTACTTCGTTTACATTTGCAGCAGCCAGCGCACTATACACTGTAGTTGGCTTGTGGAGCAACCTGACCTCGCATGCCGTAGCGCCACTTAGTGAATGCAGTTAAAATCGTACTACCAACCTATTTAACAGACTGTCGAATAATAAATAACTATTAAACTTGCCTTGATGATTTATTGGAAATGAGGCATGCTGGTTTAACGTTATACTAATTTGTAGTAGCTTATACACAACAATCAGTTAAAGCGCGTAGACATGATAGTATGCATATCGTAAACAGCATTATATATAGGCGGTTAAATCAGACGATTCGATATGATTGTCGAGAAAATTGCATTACTACTGTCGTGCTCAGAAAGTTCCAGAAAATCCAGGCAACTTAGCGTGTTGTTATCACTGTCATCTGCGTGCTGATAATTCTGTCCAGTGTGTGATGGGATGGCAATCAACTCGTCTTCAAGTCAAGTCGTCCCCAAGTCAACTCGCCCACAAGTCAACTCGTTAGGGTTTAGGTTAGGGCCAGGGTTAGTGTTAGGGTTAGAGTAAGAATTAGGGTTAGGTTTAGGTTTAGGGTATAGGGTTTGGGCCAGGATTAGGTTAGCCTTGGGGACGAGTTAGCTGTAACCATGTTTTCTGTTATGCGTTTGTGTTGGTATGTTTACGTTGTTCGATTGACGAGGTTCATTAGAGGCTACTTGACTTAAGTTAGTTTCTGCTGGTTGCAATGTGCTTGTAGCACGAGCGGCAACATAATATGTGCATTGAACTTATCGTACATTATGCCGACACACCTTGCGATCATTAGTTATTTTAAGAAAGGTAAACTACGACAATAATATTATAAATACAATGATTCTCTCATGTGTCAGTCTCACAATATATAAATCGCAATAGGCTCTTTCGGCATCTGGGATCGGGAAAATTTGAAGCGGACCCTATGGCGGAGGGAATTCTACGTCCGGTTCTAATTTTGACAAGTTTTATTTTGGGGGAACCTTCCTGTTTATCATCAAGAAAATCTATCAACGCACGGCTCAGTTACTGCGATTCAATTTCTTCCATACATGCCTTTAAACCTACATTGCCAACGGCATAACGATACAGTGCCGTCATGCAGGCCGCTCTCCAGTATCGTATGATTAATGTCCCCGGCACGGCTGTATACGGCCGTTATCTAACTTATTTGGCACCAAAAATAACTCGGTGACAAAGTTTTTCGTACGACGTTCTCAAACTCCGATCAAAATGCGTCTGTGACAGGTGATCGGATTCGTAAACTTCGACTTGACTCCAGCACAGAGACTGCCGCTGCAAGTGGCTGGACCAGCTTGCCTGGCGGCAACCTGTGTCATAGTGGTGCTAGGAATCATCTTCTCCCGACTGTGGCACAAAGAAATGCGGCGTCAGCGACGCGAGATAGCGCTGAAGGCGCGCAATCAGCTGCAGTCGTTGGCCAGTGACCTTGTCGTGAAGCGAGGCAGTGGGTCAGGTCGAGGTGAACGACGTCAGACGCTGACTGCCGCAGCGGCGCTCCAAGACCCGCAACTCCGACGTCAGCTTCTGCAGAAACTTCGCCAGCACGAAGTCACTGGGTGCGTAACTGTATGAATTCTATCGACTATCGCCAGTCAATGTTGTTGTTAAGGATTTAGGGTTAGAGAATGAGGACAAGAACTTAATAATTGGTCTTTGTGGATTTCTCTACGATCCTCAAAAACGGGAATTTTTGTCGAGGATAGTAAGTAAGTAAGAAAATTTGTACACAGCGCCTAAAAGCAAGAGTCACTAAGTGCTGGTGCCTTGAACAGTTAAATGCATTTTCAATTTGTGGCAGAAGGTGTCCAAGGAGAGATCAAGTCGACGGACATGAGTAGGAAGACTGTTCCAAAGGGTGTGGTCCGGCAACAGCGAATGCTCGATCCCCAAGACGTGAACTAGTACCAGTGATAGTGCACTTGAAATTGTATTATGGTGGAAGCTGATGGCGCCCAGTGGAGGCAATTAGCTGGCAATCGTCTGACAGATACGGTGGTGCCAGACCGTAAATAGACTGTAGATTCACTGTAGAATCACTGTCAATATAGTTTATCACAACCGCATCCGCAGAACCTGCAAAATCGCAGATTATTGATGAGTGGATATAGGCGTATACATTTATTAAAAAGTAGTTTACGGTAGTTAAGCCTATCTATGGACAAGGTCCATTGGCACGAAAATATCAACGTAAAAGATTGAATAACTTGTTTTGGTATTAGAAAACGAAATTCAATACAAAACTTAAGACGAAACTACAAAAAGTGACCACACACTGTGTTGTTCAGCGGAGAACGCGAAACACGCTATTTTCAGTGCCTTACTTTACATTACCTTACTTGCGGGGTGGGCAAATGCCCATCGCTGAGGCTACTTCATATTTTCAGTGCATAAACAGAAATGATTACTAAGTCACCAATATAGGCTATACTGAAGCGGTGTATCAATGTAACTATGCTTTAAATTAGTGTATATAAAAGCAGTAGTTGTTGTTGTTGCTGCTGCTGCTCGAGGAAGTAACAACATCGCCAGGTTTAAACCCATCGCAGAATCCCCGTCGCCTTTCAATTTCAAACATGTGAAGGACGCAACATGAGACATTGGCGACGCTGTGAGTCTCGTTAATAGCATGTGCCATACGTTACTGTTACGACAAAGTAGCAGTCTGACAGTAACAATACGTGTATCCAGATGCTTGTATCCTGTATGTTTAGCATTTAATAGTGATTACATACGCAATTCGCAGGCCCTGTAATACATGGCTAAACGCCAGAAGCAGCACTACATGTAATACATCTCAACTAACCACTGAGGTTAACTTAAGCCACATCGTTATATGTCTGAAAGACTGGCTTAAATCGACTGTGAACTGATTTTCTGTGAGGAAAAATGTGGCGTGACTCTGACTCATATGCGACCTTTGCGTCGACGTAAGCTAATGATAATGGTCTAATGGCATCAGCACATCAGTGACGACAGCAGCAGCAGCATGTTGTCACTCGTTAACTCTGGCCTTGCGATGTGCCTCGTCGCATCGAGTCACGTTGAATACTCTTGTCGAGTCACGTTGTTAAGCCAGTCTCCGCTTGTTATGTCGTACTCGTCTTGCTGACGAGCGCAAATATTACAGAAACACGAACAATCGCGTGCCACTAGCCTCCATCACTGATCTGTTGTGACAACTTGACAACACTTGTCATATAGGCCTACGATAAACACTAAACAAGCATACATAATGTACTTCGACCAGGTACTGGTAGGGCCAGGTAGTACGAGAAATTCACCAATCGCTCAAAATCTGCTGCTTTAAACTATAATGTGGTGTTTTTCGTAAGAGTCTAAATGATTCGTTTAACTATTTTCATAGGTTATCGCAATTATGTCTTCGCTATAGTCAGTCACAAGACGGCATACAAGTTTTTTCCGACAGTGTTTAACAGGCGGCCGTTTAACCGCTTTTGACGCTTTGTAAACGTCGTTAGCTGGGGTCAGAAGAGCAGTGAAATAAATTTCAGTGAACAAACACCAGGTATTATTAGGCTTATTATGATTAGGCGGTTAGGCCGCATGAATACCTGAGATGCGAACTATTGCCATCGATGATCCAGTAGCATGGGCGTCTATCAGTCTGTCAATCAGTCTATCTATCTGTCTATCATGCGGGCGGAACGTGCAATAATGGCTGAGCGGATCGAGGTCCTACTCAACGTGGACACTACAGGAGACCCAAGAAACATAGTATTAGATAGGAGTTCCACCTCCTCACGGCGAGAAGAAGGGGGTTCGATGCGGCCTTCGCCCAATCACTTTGGTCACTTGCTATTTTTGCTTACTAACAACAAAAAAACCCTTAAACGTGAATACCGAAAGTAGGCAAAGTGTAAATGGCTATACAGACTGTTTATTCGGTGGTTTTGATGTTGTTCTAAAGTAAATAATTATGTTTTTTCGAGAACGTAAAAATTTGTAAAAAAAATGTTAAAGCAAATACAATAGGCTACTCAGTCAATGTACTGTAACAGAACACCAGTGAAGCGCTGCAGTCTTGTAAATACGTTGAATCAATAAAAATCATCTTTAGCCTCGCGGACCCTCGCCTCTTACCTAGATGAGATTCTCGTAGTCAGTCAATCTATCTGACAAACAGATGTCAGCGAAGCGGGCGACTCATACATATCAACAGGCAATGACAATACCAACTATTTAGCCGAACATGGCATCTCGTCTATAATAAGACTTGTTATTTCAGTGGCAGCGTTACTTGTCATTTGTTGCACAAAAAGCAGCACATACAACATGCATACACGCATACAATATGCCTACCTAATGCCAGAAACTAGAAAATCTACGACAAGCCCATCATGCCTCTGCCTCACACGCCGTCACAGACAGACGCACAGACAAAATCACAAACAGCATAGGTCGATCGCTATATGCCTCTTCCGCCAATAAACAGACAGAAGCATAAAATTGTGTCGACATTTATAAGCAGTACCAAATATAGTAGAAGACTATATTAGGCAGTACTAAGATGACGGCAAGTAGCAAGAACCCAGGGACTATAATGTGTCGAGAATCACTTCTCAGGCATAGCAGAATAATACGAATAAGTTCACGGGAAACAGCGCCTGGAGTAAATGTTCGAGTCACGAACTGCAGCGAACGGGAAAGATTAGTCACCGAGAGTTGACAGTCGCGTACGACAGAGGCAGGCATCCTTTTCATTAGCTTTAAAGCTACGTAATATCGCAAAAACAAACTGTATTCTAGGGACTAGCCATTCTGCCCATTCAGCGGGGCATTATACCTATAGTTTAAGCCCCGCTCCATATCTCGCCCCCACGCTATCCTGCTGCCCGGTCAAACGCCTAGAAAGCACAGCCACAATCGATCCGACACCCCTATGTGTGAGATACCAACCGGTCGTCAGCGCGTTTGCTGTGCTGCGTTGCGATTCGATATCTGTCATACAGGAGGTCGCGTAAAATACGAAAGTCGCTCAGAGGGTCAAAGACTGTCAAAGGTCAAGTCAGATGCTACCAACGGCGAACAATTTTAGGGTTTGCCATAAGACATGGTCTACCAAGTCACATCAATTTATGTTCACTATAGTCACCTTTGCTAGTTTTTTTTAGCTCAGTATAGGCTGTAGCCAGCTGAGATAATCATAACAGACTGTTCAAACCGCGTTTGTGTGTGTATGTTAAGCACGGTGTCGCCTATGAAGTTACGACCTTACGGCGCTATACAAATCTGTTTATTATTATTATTATTATTATTATATGGTAGCCACTAGACATAGAGACTTGTAGTCTCGCATGCAGAGACATACTGACCAACTCTGCTCATAAACCGAAAGTTAGGCCACCCTGATCGATTTAAGCCAGCTGAAGATCACTGCCCACGGGCGGCTTGAGTTTTCTGCTAACAGACACACACCGATACAAACAAGATCTGTTTTGCCAGCATGACTGGCGCGCAAGTAATGAACTCAGAACGTAACAGCAATCGTTAACGTTTATTAAACGATTTTTGTCGTTGTTTCGACAGAACTTCCAGTACGAACGTATCTCGTCGGTCATCGCGTGCAGCAGCAGCAACTCGCAGTCGTCACAGTAGCATCACGAGCGCGTTGCTGAGACAAGGACCTCGCCAGTCCACCGACACGGCCGCATCATTTGGCGGAACCAGCAGCGCCATCCGCCCCGCCAGCCGACTGCGTTACAGCAACTGCGATGTCCCCGGAATCGAGATCAGCCGCATTGATACGCTCGACTTTGACGATGGATCTCTGCTCGCCACCTGCTCAGGCACACACGGCTACGGCGCCGGGCGCAAACGCAGCTACGTTCTACTCAACAGGTGCGTCTTACAAACTCGTGCATTTCGTTGCTACTTCGTCGTGTAATCTTTCCCATATTTCAATATATCTCTATCACTAAGGCATTTATGCATTCTCGTACCCATAAAACTGCTTTCTGTGCTTTCGAGTTTAAATGAGTCTTTTTTCGAAGCTTCTAGGAAGTCGATTAAGTAAGCTTATGCAGATCTGCTCCAGTCTGACCTCTTCCAGCCAACTGCAGTAGAAACGTCGGGCTGGGCTCTATGCACTGACGCACCGCTGCTGCCTTTACCAATTTGGGCGGAGGCATATCTTCAGTCTCCGGGGACGTTCGGAGGCCTTTTTCAGTGCATTTCTGTTTCAATTCAACGTTTTAATGCAGCACGTCAAATTAGTCCATGTTTTAACTCATCTTCATCGTGACGTCGTTGTTCCTTCCGATTATTTTGAAGATTAGCCACTCCAGCTAGCTTGTTTTTAACTTTTTAACCCCGGCTTATTTCTAAAACGAACGTGTCTGATCTCGACGGTGCACTGCTGTTCCTTGACTTTGATGTAATCGGCGGTGTGGCAGTGAGGGTTCGAGCGATTTCTCCCGCACCTCGATGCAAGGAGGTTCATCCGAGTACTCTTTGACAGCCAGCCACAGTACCCGCAGTCGCAGCAGCCACGACTCGAGCGGCTCCCATGTCTGGGACTTCTCGCCACGCGAGTCCGACTGGGACGTCCAACAAGGCGCCACCAGCTCGTCGTCCTCTGCCCCACGCGGAGGAGCGGCGGCTACTGTCGGCAGTCAGCTAGACATCGGGTCTTCGCTGCTGGCTCCCAGCATGCCGAGACCGGGCGGCCCTCAACTCAACTCTACCGGTTAGATACAACCTTTGCCAATTTCAGTGTGAAAAGTTTAGTGCTGTACGTTGACTCGGATTCCTCTTGTAATGCACCGATGTGCTAAATATAATTAGTTACTTGGACTTAGGTTCTCCAGTCCCTGATGAGATACTGGGTGATGACTTGCCTCCATCAGGCACTGTTACTGGCAACACTTCTAGCTTTATCGTGAGTGCCACTGCCACTGACACCCATGTTTTGCATATCTTCTCTAAATTTATCTGGCTGGTGTTGACGACTGGAGACGAAGTACATGCTCGATGAAGCTTATTCGCCTGACTGCTGCAGTGACCTGCAGATGTAGTGGGCGTATAGTACTGTAGAAGAGAGACGGTGTAAAAGCATTTAATGTTTTAATGAGCGAAACAAGGTTGTCCTAACTTTTGTTGTTGTTGTGCGCGAATATAGCACATCATGTTAGTCCACGAGACATCGTGTATATTCCACCTGTTCGGTTGTTGCTACAGGCAAAGAAAGTTCAACGGTAACTTTTGACACATCAACCAGTGCTCGACGCCATTCAAGTCCGGCTTCAAGTGCACGCCGACGCAACAGCGTCGCGGCGCTGGCCACCGCCAATGACAATCAGTATACAGTTCGCTCGTCAGCAGACATCAAGAACTGCAAAGAACTGAGGGAAAGTAGCGGCAGCTACCCCATTAGGTATGTAATATTTATCAGAAATTACACCAACAGTTTTACGGCCGCCAAATTTTAGCGTAAGAACACCCAGTTATGGCATATATAGCTCCTGTATGGTTTCTTATCTTTCTTCTTTCTCAGCATACTTCTAGAGTGTAGCTTCGCCCACTACAGCCCACACGACGCCACCCTGAGTTACGCCGTACAGTGTTAATTCCGAAGTTCACTGACCACCGTTGACGTCATCAGCAACCTCATGGAACCAGGTCAAACTTGGCCTTTCCTCCAGTCATCTTCAGGATGATAGGTCTCCCACAGTTAAGACATCAGTTCATTTGTCTTGATGCTATAATCAAAGATCTATCTACCCACGCGTCTTTGCTTTTGCAAACAGTCATACTACAAAAATGTCGAACAACCGTTGACGACACTTCAAACGGGCGTAAATCGATAACTGAGAAGTATGATATACTATAGAGAGTGATGCAAAAAATGAGAACCGGACTCTAACTTTGTCAAGTTTTAACCAATTTTTAAAATTCTTTTACTATTTAAAAGGGAAAAAAATTTACAACAATCATATAATACATTCTGCCACACCTTACATATGCTGCTGCACTACCTTGTGAAGTTACTGATACGTTTAAATACGCTGCAAATATGGAAGAAAATGAAAAGAGAATGCATTGCTTTTGCACGTATCGAATACTATTTATCTATCTTAGCTACTATTAGTGACTTACGAATTATCTAATTTTCAGGTATATATTCTTTGAAATAGCAAATATTTCTTTAATTAACAGGCGTAAATGTTGACAGCTGCGCCCCCTGCACACTGTACATAAGTCACTGTACTACTTCTCGAGCAGGCAACGCCATTTTCACTCCACCAAATCTAACTTCTCGGACCTCTATCTGGTCCACTGCAAGATATCGGGTGTCATCCAGCAGCATTTTTTTTTCAGAAACAGTTGTATATCGTCAATGAAAAAAGTGCGCGACTGCGCGTAAAGCGTGGCGCGCTTAAAACAACTGATATGATAGTATCGGTATCTTTGAGCCATATGACACGAAACATTTAATTTTCTAAACACATGGTACGCTTTTAAGTAGCATATTTTGTAATACGGCACGAAAATGGATTTCCAACATTTCCCAAGGTAATACAACAACACATTAAGGTGTGGCGGGATTTGTTATACGATTCTTTTTGGAAATTGCTTACTCTTTCCGGCAGTGAAAGAATTTTGAAAATCGGTTAAGATTTGACAAAGTTAAAGGCAAAATAGTGACCGGTTCTCACTTTTTGGACCACTCTGTATATGGCCTACGGCTGCATTACATCTCATCATCATTTACTTGCCATAAAAACTGTTGCATGATGATATGCAGTTTGATCTCTTATGTTGGCTACGTGTACAGTCGTTTCACAGTGCCCGGGGACGACTTCCGGTCGACAGCGGCGGTGGCAGCGTTCAGACGCAAGAGCTGCAACTCAGGTGATCAGTCGCTGCTGTCAGCCACTATCGACGAGGCTGACACCGATGAAGACGCCGAGTGTATGGTACACATTGCCACCGACCAGTCTTCTGTACCTTCAACTGCTTCGGTCACAGCAGCTACCAAGTAACGGTAAGCCACATGTAGTCCTGTGTTATATCCTTCAGACTGGACTGACTTCATGGGCTGTTCTGTTAGTAGGCCGCATCGAATAACCTATGAGAAGCAGACTATTGCGATCGATGATCCCGGCGACTGTCAGTTTACCACGCGGGCGGCTGTGCAAAAACGGCTGAACGGATCGACGTCCTGTTTGGAATGGAGACTCCTGAGGACCCAAGAAATATTGTATTGTACTACTGAGAGCCAGAGTAGGAGAGTCTCTATTAGGCTACGCCACGGATCCGATGGGCCTTCGTCAAATTGCTTTGGCCACTTGTTATCTATCCTTCCTGCATGGATTGATTTGACGGGCTGCATTTTCGTAACGGTAGGACTCGATTCTGTGTGGTTGACTAAGCTATATATTAGATAGCTTTTGACCACACGTTAAACTCCACTACCGCATATCTTACCTTAGAAAGTATACAGTAGAAAAGATTCGTCTACTGCAGACGAAAGTTAGACCACAAAGGTGCCAATTGCCAACATTGTACGGTACCACATGAAAGATCGCCTCATAACGCTAGTGGACAAGGTACGTGACCTTGGCGTCATCACTGACAGCGAACCGAGCATGGATACTCACGCCCAAAACGTCGTCCGTAGCTGTTTTTACCAGCTCCGGTAACTGCGCAGCGTACGGAAGTCACTAGCAACCGAAGCTCGTTCTACCCCAGCTGTTGTCTTTATTGCCAGCACAGATGATTACTACAATGCTATTCTGTATTGCGTTTCATCGTCTGTCATTCGCCGACTGCAGATGGTTCTCAACGCTGCAGCGCGGTTGGTGGTCGGTGCTAGCAAGTTTCAACACATCAAGCCAGTTCTTCGCGAGGTGCTCTGTAGCTGTACGTCAGCGGATACTGTTGAAGGTGGCTGTCACTGCCTTTGATTCTGTCCATGGTACTGGTCCAGCCTACTTCAACCACGTCTGTGTGCTGGTCGCCAATATCTCTGATGGCAGGGCGCACCTCCGGCTGAGTGACACGACATGTTCGTTCCATGGACCAATACTCAGCTCCGCCGACGGAGTTTCCACGTCACAGCTCCAGCTGTCTAGAACTCACTTCCGACACAATGACACATCTGCACTCAGCTACTATCAGTAGTGGACAGTTCAGGGATGGATTAACAGCGTCGAGCGACAATGTCTGTCAGCGCACCATTACGCCCACATTACATTACATTATACACAAATCACACACATACAAAAAATGTTTAACAGCCAGAATTATTGATTATTGGATGTTTGTATTGTAACAAATGTGTCTGTCGTTTGGCTGGCTTTGACGGGCATGCTACGAGATTAAATTCTCAGGCAGCTATGGAGGATTTGTCTTTGTCTGAACGGTTCCATGCGGTAGATTAAGCTTGAATCATGTAGTCAGCTTTTAAGCGCACGTTAATATATCCAGAAATTCCTTTTCCTTTTAGGCCTACAGCCAGAATGTTAAAAATGGGCCAAAGCAACGCCATGCACAACGATGGCAAAAACCGCAAAACGTGTATGTTCTTTGTTTCCTGAAAACAATAAATGGGTTTGTTATCCTGCATTTTTAATTATTAATCAGCAAATAGGAACCTCTAATTCTGTTCATACAGAAAGAAACTAACACAAATAAAACATACCAACAATAGTAATCAAAACTAAAATGGAACAACACAAACTCATCATCAGTTAGGCCTCTAACTGTATGACAATATGATGACAATAAAGATAAAATAACAGAGCACAACAAGTTGTTGACTCACATGGTAGATGTAGATTCTAAACTTGCCATCTCACAACCAAGACCTAGCTGTCGTTGCTCGGGTGGTGTCTTGAATGTCCAAGACTAGCCTAAACTATGAAGCTCAAATCATGATAGCAGTCTTTTGGTAACTGTTAACCGACTAAGACCAATTTCAGGACCAAGACAAAAAAGACTTTGTAAATTTCAGTCTATGACATCCATATTATAATCAGGTGGCTGTCTAAGATCATTTTTTCCAGATTTTAAATGTAGCATCGTTTCATTATAAAAATGCAAAAGCCTGTGAATATATAGCCTACATTAATGTATCAGCGCCGTTCAGTGGCCAACAGAGCCTCCATAAACAAGTGCCGACAGAAGAGAAGCAGGATCATCGAGTAAATCTGAGGGCGGAGCAAACTCGACCAAGTGTCCACCGGTATCCATCACCATGATACGATCTGAAGTGTCAATCACTGTTGCAATGCGGTGTGCAATTGTCAGGACTGTACGACTGGCGAACTCTTGCCTCAAGGTGGTCTGCAGCAGGGCGTCTGTTTCCTGGTCAACAGATGCTGTGGCTTCGTCCACACACAAGATCTAAACACACACACACACAATTTGCTGGATGACATTGTTTCTGCAGAGTTTCTGACTAGCTTCTGTCGGCTGCTTAAGACGTTTTCGTTTTCAATTTCGTTCTGATTTGAGCCTATAACTGTTTTTCCTAGGTTGCGAACTTGTGACACTCCAGTGGTCCTAGAAGTAGCATGGTATTTAGGCCACTATAAAAATTACTATTACATTACATTATACACAAATCACACACATACACAAATGTTTAACAGCCAGAAATATTGATTATTGGATGTTTGTATTGTAACAAATGTGTCTGTCGTTTGTGCAATAAAGATTAATTACTTACTTACTTTGGCATAGTGGTATTACAAATATTACACAAACCTTCCATGCTAAATCAGAATTTTTTATAAACTCTACATTGTTCCCAATGCTCAACTAACAGTGTCAACGCACGTAGAATACAACTAAAATACACCTCTAGTGCAGACTGGCCTTGCTGTGAACTTGCTTAATGCAACAAATATGCAACTTCTTGTGCTCATGGGTCAGGAGAATAACAGAAATAACTTGAACTGTCAGAATGATATCCTAACTTATGAATTAACAAAACAGTGGAACTACTGCAATCCATTAAACATGCTGCTGACATGACCCTAATTTACGTTTGAAAGACTGACACATTGATGTTTTATTTAAAGGTGATTTTACACTTGGCAATTTAAAAACATGCCAGTTAACAAATTACAATACGCAAGTATTAAACATGCACTTAAAAGCAGACAAGTAGCCAGCAAAGTCTACCATTTACTTACTTACTCAGACTTAGGAACTCCTGTTCCAGTCTAAATTACTATGTCACAATAAAAATTAATTAGAAGTAAAACAAAAGCGAAAAAACGACCACCAGAACAAAACATAGTAATGAATGCATTCAGTCATCAGACACACTGCTGCGGCAACTGGACACCTCAGCAGGACCACCAAGCAATACAATAATCCAGCAAGCATGTGATTTAAGCTGTCAGCAGTAATGTAGAAACATACGAAATACTGAAGAACTGCTAGAAGACCTCTGTCTGTGACAATAAGGCACGTGCCAGACACACAAGTTGCCTCTCTCCAGCCGACAACATCCGACCACCTTCAGCAACCAAACCATCAAGCCCTCCAAGCCTATCAACAGTTTGTAACAGTCGACATCGTTTGACTGCACTGACGATCTCAGCATCAGAACGCAAGTGTCGTGGGTCAATGTTGTCTCGGACAGTTCCACTGAACAGAAATGGATCCTGTGGAATGATCGCCAGCTTTGACCTTGCATCAAACCAACACGCAATCATACACTGAAGAGCTGAAGAACATGCCAGTTCAAAGTTCAACATTACAATTCAAAATTATCGTGTAAAAGCAGAAACCAACTGGCATGATTGTAACTGCTGCATAGTTTATTAGAAGCAAATTTGAATATGCATAAAATAACAATACACAATAATCCGAGGCTTTTGGTTTAACAGTTTACACTTTATGGTGATAGACCTATGGCCAGTTTGATTCAGACTGTATCGATCTGTCATTAGGCCTATTTTCTGGTTATGGCAGGCACATGACAGTTAGCTGGTCTCCTCACACCTGTTCTATGGAATGTTTTACCTGTCTATCACGTGTGTACGCCTAGGCTTGCACGCCACAGCTGTGCTCGTGTGGCCTGCCCTCACCGCGTTACTTACCTGTCCGGCACTCACCTGTTCTGTGTACCGGCCGTGTGACTTGAAGTCACGTGACTGCCGCTGTGTTTCAAACTGAGGCGCGTTTTTGCTTCACTTTCACGTCAGACTTTGTTGAGTGAAGATCTACAGTGCTGTGAGTCTTGAAGAGATGCCATGCTCAGAAATTGTGCAGTGTGTCCTTCGTAAGTTTTGGCGACTCACAGTGAGAGTGGGAGCCAGCCACCGAGTGCTACGACTGATGAAGTATGGGTCCCAAACCATGGAGTTGTTCTAAGCTTTCTCTCGTCTCCACCGTGACACTGCCATGGGCTGTCTGATGAACGATATGCTGATCACATTCAATTCAAGTAAGAACTGACACGACTACTGACGCCAGGCATCACCGACCGTTTGCCGACGACCTATGATGCCAGCAGTCTGTCGTCACTGTTGTCTACAATGCTGTTCCCACGACGCGCCTGCTGCTCTGCGCCTGCTGCTTGCCACTGGCTACGTACTTTGGGTGACATTCTCGGTTTTATACTCACAGACCTCTTTTCCCTCTTTACCTGTTAGTATTCCCCTAGACACTGTATTGAGTCCTGTTTACCGTATACTGCCGTCATTTTACCGTTTATAGTTGATCATTGCCATTTGCACCTGTTTTACAGTCATTATTTCATAGATTGTATATGTTATTAAAGTTATATTCTTGTTTTAAAACCGTCTTTTGATAATTTTAAAGGATTACACATAAGGCAACAGCAAAGTAGGCCGTAAGGGAGAGGGTGACTCATAACAACTTATTCTTTGTACTTATTATAATGCCGTGTTATGTTCCAATAGCTTGGTGGTAACAGTCCTGTGAACCTTTCCATCCAAGTCATATTTTTCATTTACTAATGTAACATGCAATCAGTTGTACAGCAAATTTTCCAAAGAAGGATATGCCAGTTTAATGCAAGTTAATATCAGACTGACACATTTTTTCTCAAAATAAGTTTTCACTTCAACTCACCTGCAGTAAACCAATTGTTTCAAAACTTATACAAGTTATTTAGCCAGTTTGTGCAACTATCTTGGTCACATACAAAATTTCAATCAAGCCACCTGCTGCTAGTACTTCAGTAAAAAAGTAACATACCGAAGGCTGGCAAGTGAGACTTGCTGGATATTGACGCCGTCGACAACAATAGATCCTGTTTCAATTTCCACAAGCCGCAGCAATGCTAGGAACAAGCTGGATTTGCCGGCGCCAGTCCGGCCAACAATGCCAATCTTTTCACCGGGACAGATGGTAAAACTGACGTTTTTAAGTGCCAACGGCAGCTGAGATCGGTATCGTAAACAGACATTGTGGAAGGTAACACTTCCACTCTGAGGCCATGATGGTGAAATCTACAACCGCACAATAACTGCTATCTAACAACTGGACAAACAAAATGCATCACCGATTGAAGGTAATGCAAACCAGCAGAAAAGTCTTGTGTACATTCACGCAGGTATAGCCAGATTTGCTGCTACAGGGTGCGCCCAAAATGCAAAAAATATGCTCACAAAATTTCGCAAAATTCACACTTCAAAGTTTCTCACTTCGCCGTGTCAATATGGTGCACAACTGTACATTCCTTCCTGTATCCAACGGTATAAAAAGTTTGCTTAAATGTGTACGCTTTATACTAGTTTTGGTGTGCACAATCGCACATACTTTGCCCCATTTTTAGACTGCCAGCTCAGACTTGACAATGTACTGCGTCGGTATATAAACAGGTATCCGAAGAATTTTATATATTAGTGCATATCTACAATACAGTAGCTACAAGATGCTCATGGAATTTTAAATGGAAGAAGTCGTGCACACAGACGTTTCGGCACATTTTTGAAAATTTTTTTGCATTGGTTCACCTCTGTGGGGTGAAAAACCAGAAAAAGTCATTTTAATACCAGCAGTTTTCTGCCAGTAATGACTACACTGACAGCACTCAGCGTTGGTCCCGGTGACACTTTTTCTTGTCTAACCTGAAAAATCATGCCAAACAGTTCATGTCACTTGAGAAAGTTAAGCAAATTAAAGTTATGACAAAAGTTAGTCTTAACAACAAAGTGTAATTAAGGGTGGTGTGGCATACACTAAACTTCGCAGCCATTACGCAACAGCATGGAACTTGCTAATTTATTAATATTATTACATATACTTTTTGTCATGACTGTTAATATGACCATGTGTACAGATAATACTGGATAAGACAAGTACTGTACAGATCTGGAAGACAAACAAGATACTGCTACAACACTTCAATGAACATATCTCAGTTTCACGAAACAGCAAGCTTGCTGGCTACTTCGGACGGTATGTGAGTGAGTAAGTGAGTGAGAAAGGCTCTGTATGAATTTGAATGTCTGACATCTCTAAGTGTATAGCTTCTTGGCATTTTCTGCTGAACTGCGTACAGAAAACATGATACGAGAACATTATGTGTGTCAATACAACAAATATTTGGTATTTAATTATTTTTACTATAATAACAAGAGGCCAAAGTAATTTGGCAAAGGCTGCATCGAATCCCCCTCCCCTTGCTGTGGGGGATCAAGACCCCTGTCTAACACAATGTTCCATGGGTACACCAGGACCGTTCACCCCAAACAGCATCTTGATCAATTTTTGCACAGCGAAGCCAAGTTGAGCCACGTGACAGACAGACACTCCACACATCGGTAACAATAGTCTGCAACTCATGCATTCGATGCAGCCTAATAATACTTATTCAGCATCCACGCAGCGGCGTGGTGTATATTTTTGCAGAGTTAGTCTGTGTGTACAGTATGTAGCCTATGTATGTGTGTACGTTTGTGGCACAATAACTTTCTAAATTCCTGACATAGAAAGTTTTTTTGGCACACTTCACCAAATTACCTTCCAAAAGTACAGGTCGAGTTCGTATTACAAGGTCATTTGCATCAAGGTCAAGACCACACAGGCAAAAACAGTGTGTCTGTGTGTACTGTTTGGTACATAAACCTTGAATGCCTTGACCAAATGTGAAACAGTTAGCAGCAAGACAGAAGCTAATAATGGCAACACTG
>Ga0126335_1000401_pt1 | contig 20650 bp, 20 predicted proteins | sample OlaspJWI45metaG_FD_108409 | JGI IMG/M metagenome (GOLD analysis project Ga0126335, IMG submission 108409) | Marine gutless worms symbiont microbial communities from Oahu, Hawaii - Olavius sp. 1 OAHU.JWI-45 metaG | ecosystem: Host-associated > Annelida > Digestive system > Unclassified | place... | reverse complement strand
TCTGCCGGGGAGGGCGCAGGATATTTTTAGCTTGACAAAGGAAGAAAAATGAAACAGGAAAGTGGTAGATAACCTACCTTAATCAAAAGAAAAATCAGACCTCATTACGTCTAGTTGCCAATAGTACTTTGTTGATGTAGGTTTAACTCAACCTATGAATGGTGCAGGTATTCTGCAGAATTTTGATAGGGAATCTGATTTGCTTTTTCGGCAAAATCTTATTTATAGTAACCGCTAGTTCTTGTAGGCGAGACGACTATCCGGCCAAATTGTCAGGTGGCCGGCTCCGAGTATATCCCCCAGGTCAATCTGCGGTTCCCGCCCCAGGGTGTGCTTCATGTATTCGACCATAAGGACCGATTCCATTTCTTCCTTTGTAAGCATCTGGACGTAGCGGTTGGATTTGAACCAATCCTGGAACCACTTCTGCGGAAAATTATCGTCGTTTTGGTGGCGCGCCTCGAGGGTATTGAGGTAGCTGTAAAACTTTTCCTGGAGCTGGGTCAGGCTGTAGCTGCGGATTTGGGAGTAGATTTCCGCGATCTTATCAGCCCCCGGCAATACCGGGGCTTCGAGAATCTCCTTGAAAGCCTTGGCGTATCGTTCCAGACCACTGTAGATGTGTTCCCGCTTGACCATGTTGATCTTGGCCCAGCCGGCGTTTACCCACTTGAAGGTGCCGCAGCGGACGCCGGGCCGGCCCTTTTCAAGCTGGGCGTAGACCGCCACCGAGTAGCTGTCGTACATATAGGAACTAACCCAGCCGAGCCCGGGGCGGGTGATCCCGTTCTGGCCGGAGTAGAGATACGTCCAGTTGTCGTCCGCTCCCAGGATGACCCCTTTTTTTCCTACATCCGAGATGGAGGCCTGCTTGGAAACGGAAAGCAGGACAAAACGGCCGGCATGTTTTAGCAGTATCAGCAACCGGTCCAGATCGTAGGCGAAATAGGCACCGGAGTTCAAGTCCGGTGTGTTCTCAATAAATTCGACGCCCCTAACGGTGACTGGATCTTTGAAATTTTCCAGGGCTTGCCAAAGTTTCGGCAGCGGCTGATGTTTGCCGTCAATGGTCTTCCAGTGGGAGTGCCGTACCGAGGCCGGCATCAGCAGATAGGAAGGCACCTCCGGGTTGAATGCGAACTTTAGAAATTCGGTGAACGGGATCTTAACGTCGAATTCACCGTAGGCCGAGTTGGAAGTGAATGCTTCACCCGTCGAGTACATCACATTGGCCGGCTTGGAGGCATATACAAAGTCCATCAGCGCCGGAATCTGCTTGGTGTCAAATCCGGTTTCGCTCCCGGTGTCAAGCAGGGCCAACAGCGTGGTCAGGTCTCTGCAAACGGCCGGTGAAACCCCGGCTTTCACAGGGGATGCTGCCTGGACATACCAAACGGGGATCAAGAGGAGAATGAACGCAACTACCAGTAATTTTTTTAAAAAGTCAATTCGCATGCAATGTCCGATCAATATTTTTTTTGAGCGCCGGTCAGCGTCTTGGGATATCCTCGCTAAGCTAGGACGGATTTAACAGTTTTGCAAGTCTTTCAACCGATTATTTCCGTGGTTTCGCTCTGATAGTGTAGACTTTTGAGCAGCTGTCCTGGACGGCAACCGATAGCTTGACGCTTGTGCCGGCCAGGGTCGTTCGAACTGCTTGCAGAGCTTTATCCGGCGTGTTGTTCTGTTCGCTCAGGTGGGCCAAAATGACGTGCATGAGCCCGTCGTGCATAACTTCTTGCAACAATTGCGAGGTGTCATCGTTGGAAAGGTGTCCCGAGCGGCTTTGAATTCTCTGTTTCAAAGGCCATGGATAAGGGCCCTCCACCAGCATGGTCCGGTCGTGGTTGGCCTCGATGATCAGCGCCACACAATCCTGCAGGTGCGTTTTGACCATGCTGGTGGCGATGCCCAGATCGGTGGCAATGCCAATGCGAGTGCCGTTGGCGGTCACCGTAAAACCAGCCGGGTCCGTGGCATCATGGGAAATCGAAAACGGGTGCAAATCGAGTGAACCGACCTGAAACGGGGTTCCACAATTGAATTGTTCGATGGCGTTTATGCGTCCCAGTTGTTTCCGGGCTACGGTATAGGTGTCCGTCGAGATATACACCGGCAACTTGAAACGGCGGGCCAGAATACCGACCGCCTGGATGTGATCGTTGTGTTCATGGGAGACCACGATGCCATCGAGTTGGTGCGGGTCCAAATTCCGGGCTGCCAAGCGGCGCTGGATTTCGACCCCGGAGAGGCCGGCGTCAATGAGAATGCTGGACCGGCCATCGGCAATATAGATGGCGTTGCCTCGACTTCCGCTGGCGAGCAGACAGACGGAAATGGTGTCATCGACTGCCATTGATTCAGACTCCCGTGTGGCCAAAACCGCCCGCATTACGTTCAGTTTCATCCAGGCTGGTTACTACTTTGAACCGGACCCGGCAGACCGCCGAAATGATCATCTGGGCGATCCGGTCGCCGCGGTGGATGGTAACCGGGGCTTTGCCCCAGTTGATCAGGGCAATCTTGATCTCACCCCGGTAATCGGCATCGATGGTTCCCGGTGAATTGATAATGCCGATCCCGTGTTTGACCGCCAGGCCGCTGCGCGGCCGGATCTGGGCTTCATAGCCGGCGGGCAATGCGATGGCCAGGCCGGTGGGGACCAGTTCGATGGCCCCGGGTGCCAGAACAGTGTCGCTGGCCACGGCAGCACAGATATCCATCCCGGCGGCCTGGGCCGTCATGTAGCGGGGGATGGGTATGTCGGCGTCCCGTTCGGGATTTAAGCGGGTAATGTGTGCGCTTGGATGATTGTCCATGATTTCAACTCGGGTTTTTAAGGTCGACGGCTGAAGACGGATTCCGGTGGCGGCCCTTCAGCTGTTGCTGGCTATTTAATTCCCTTGAAATCCGGTCCCAGTTCCGTTAACGGACCCAGCAGGGTCAATGAAAATCGCTGGTCACCGAACAGCTCAGCTGCCAGGGACTGGATATCGGCTGCTTTGACCGCATCTATCTGGGCGACCACATCCGCGACAGGGATATATTTTCCGAAGTTTATCTCATTTTGGGCCAGCCGGACCATCTGGTTGTCGTTGCTCTCGGCGGCTAATAAAAGATTGCCCTTGATGAACTCCTTGGCATCCGCCAACGCATCATGTCCTACCGGTTCAGCCTGCAGGCGATCGAGCTGCTGCAGCATCAAATTCAGAGTCAATTCAGTGTTTTCCGGTGAAACTCCGGCATACAGTCCAAACAACCCGTTATCCATGTAGGAAGAGGCAAAGGAGTAGACCGAATAGGCCAGGCCCCGCTGTTCACGGATTTCCTGGAACAGACGGGAACTCATATTGCCGCCCAGGATGGTGTTCAAAACGGAAAACGCAAAGCGCCGGGTATCGGAGATGGCGATACCCGGCGTGTTGATACAAAGGTGCTCCTGTTCCAGGTCCCGGTGAAAGATGCCCGTCACCGATCGGATCGGGGGGGCGGTTCGTTCCGGGAAACCGTTGCCCGGGCCAATTTTCTCGAACCCTTCACGAATCAGGTCGACGAACTGGTGGTGATCGAGATTGCCGGCTGCCGAAATAAGGATGCGGTCGGGTTGGTAGATGCGTCTGAAAAAGCGCCGCACATCCTGGGAAGTAAATCCGCTAACATTCTCACGGGTGCCCAAAATGGAGCGTCCCAGGGGGGTGTCGCCCCAGACAGCCCGTCCTGCAAGGGTTTGCAGATAGTCTTCGGGGTTGTCTTCCGACATACCGATTTCCTGCAGGATTACCGGGCGCTCCCTTTCAATTTCGGCCGGGTCGAAAACAGAGTTCAGGAAAATATCCGATAGGATGTCCACCATCGATTCAAGGCGGGCATCCATTACCTTGGCATGGTAACAAGTGGTTTCGAAAGAGGTAAAAGCATTGGTATGACCGCCAATGGCGTCGAATTCCTTGGCGATGTCATACGCACTCCGACGGCGGGTGCCCTTGAAGATCATATGTTCAATCAGGTGCGACAACCCGTTTTCGGAAGGGGATTCATCCCGGGCCCCGACGTCCACCCAGACCCCCATGGACACGGAGCGTACATAGGGCATGTGCTTGGTAAGAACCCGGATACCGTTGTCTAAAACCGTCCTGTTAACGGCTGCTTTTGTCATTTTCCTCGTTCAGGACAGCCTTGCGGCTTAAACGGATTTTGCCGTCACGGTTGATTTCTAAAACTTTAACCCGTATCTGGTCGCCTTCTTTTACGATGTCGGTGACTTTGGATACGCGCTGCGGAGCCAGTTGGGAGATGTGTACCAGACCGTCAGTTCCCGGCAAAATCTGAACGAACGCGCCGAAGTCCATGATTTTTACCACGGTACCTTCGTAGATGGCGCCGACTTCCGGTTCGGCGGTAATATCGTTGATCATTTTCTTGGCCGCATCACCCTCTTCTTTGTTGACCGCCGCGATCTTAACGGTGCCGCTGTCGTCGACTTCTATGCGGGTGTTGGTTTCGGACTGGATGGACCGGATCACCTTTCCACCGGGGCCGATGATATCCCTGATCTTATCCGGGTTAATCATGATGGTCGTGATGGCCGGTGCGTGCGGAGAGATCTTGTCGCGCGGCGATTCGATGGCTTCCAGCATTTTACCGAGAATGTGAATCCGGCCCGCCCGGGCCTGCTCCAGGGCTTTCTCCATGATATCCTTGGAGAGTTCGAGGATTTTAATGTCCATCTGGAGCGCAGTTACCCCATCTTTGGTACCGGTGACTTTGAAGTCCATGTCGCCGGTGTGGTCTTCATCGCCCAGAATATCGGAAAGGACAACCACGTTGTCGCCTTCCTTTACGAGGCCCATGGCAATCCCGGCCACCGGTTCTTTGATGGGAACCCCGCCGTCCATCATGGCCAAAACGCCGGAACAGACAGTCCCCATGGAAGAAGAGCCGTTGGATTCGAGCACTTCCGATACGATCCGGATGGTGTAGTCAAAGTCCTCCTTGTCCGGCAGAATCGGCTGGATGGCCCTGAGTGACAGGCCACCGTGGCCGATGTCGCGCCGGCTCGGTCCGCCGATTCGTTTCACTTCACCAACGGAGTAGGGTGGAAAATTATAGTGCAGCATGAATGCACGGTTTTCCTCGCCGCTAAGGGTTTCGATGCGCTGCTCATCCTGGCCGGAGCCCAGGGTCATGACACCGAGGACCTGGGTTTCACCCCTGGTAAAAAGGGCGCTGCCGTGCGGCCGCGGGAGGATGCCCACCTCACAGGTGATCGGGCGAATTTCATCAAAGGCCCGATTGTCGATCCGGCGGCCCTCTGCGAGGATTAAGTTGCGGCAGGTTGACTTCTGCAGGTCGGAGAGAATTTCATATACCTCTTTCTTTCTTTCCGCGTAATCATCTCCCAGGCCTTCAAAGATATCGTCCTTAACCTTTCTAAGTGCGGCGTAGCGTGGCATCTTTTCCGGGATCAAGACCGCTTCGCGGATTGCTGTCGCCGCCCGGGCCGTAGCGAGTTCAACCAGATCGGCATCTTTTTCCGGCGGATGGAATTCGCGCTTCTCCTTGCCGCAGGCCTCTTTCAGTTCGGCCTGCATGGTGATGATGGGCTGCATGGCGGCATGCCCGAAAAAGATGGCGTCCAGCATGTCCTTCTCGCTGGCCATCTGGCTGCCGCCCTCCACCATGACAACCCCGGTCCGGGAGCCGGCCACAATAATATTGATATCACAATTTTCCTGTTCCGGGATCGTCGGGTTGACCACAAATTCGCCGTCGATGCGGGCGACCCGTACGCAGGCGATGGGGCCGGCAAACGGGATGTCTGATATTTCCAGGGCAGCCGAGGCCCCGATCATGGCCAGTGAATCCGCGTCGTTTTCCCGGTCCATGGAGAGGACGGTGGCAATTACCTGGGTTTCATATTGATAACCCTTGGGAAATAGCGGGCGGATGGGGCGGTCGATCAGGCGAGCCGTCAGCGTTTCTTTTTCACTTGGGCGCCCGATCTCACGACGGAAATAGTTTCCGGGAATCCGTCCGGCGGCGTAAATTTTCTCTTGATATTCAACAGTCAGGGGTAAAAACCCCATGTCGCGTTCTTCGTTCGCCGAAACAACCGAAACGAGGACCACGGTTTCGCCGTAGCGCACTACAACCGAACCAGAAGCCTGTTTGGCGACTTTGCCGGTCTCAATACTTAGGGGTTTGCCCCCTATGTCTGCTTCTAATACTTTCTTCATATTCTTCTCCTATCTGTATCGCCATGCCCGGGCAGCTACCTGTGAGACCGTTGAAAGATACCCATTTTTGATTCGATTGCGGTCTGGTCGGATCTGTGGAAATCTGGCGGAATCTCCCCCGCGAGGGGTGAAGTAAAAATGGGCATGTTTCAAAGGTCTCAACCTGTAACCGGTTCCGGCTGGAATAAACTTATTGCTGTTGTTCGAGAAACCGGTTGTTTACTGCAATACCTCGCTTTCCAGGCTGATCAGTGGCCCGGACACATTAAATGCCGGGGCGGCCGTCGCGGTGCATCAAATGAACTGCCTGAACGGGCCGGTTCCCAGCAAGCCTGTTACCATCGGGCCGGTGCTTTCCAGGGGTATGGCGATGGTTAGTTTCCCCAGCTTATCTCCGCAGGCCGAGGGTTTCGATGATTGTACGGTACCGATTGACGTCCTTGCTCTTCACGTAGTTGAGCAGCCGGCGCCGTTTACCTACGAGCATCAGCAGGCCCCGTCGTGAGGGGTGGTCTTTTTTATGAACTTTAAGATGTTCGGTCAGGTACGAAATCCGATGTGTCAAAAGACCGACCTGTACTTCCGGAGAACCGGTGTCGCTTTCGTGCAGCTTGAACTTTTCAATCAACTTTTTCTTGTCTTCAGATGTGAAAACCACGGTATTCTTGCCTCCTATTCATATTTTTACGCGTGCGTTTTTGACTATAGCCTTATCCGGCATGAACCACAATACCGAATTGAGTTGCCCGCTTCCAATTTCCAGGCTTCCCCCGGTGGCGCCGGGAACCTTTATCAGAACGGGTGTTTGCAATGAAACCTTACATGCCAGCTAACGATTGAAAACACAACTATAATTCAGCCGTTGGCCGTCATTGGGCATCGACATCACCGCCAGGAGTCGGCCCCCGTTGTCCAGAACCTTCAAAGCCGTTTCCGGCGCAAGGTCGACCTGCGCAGCCAAATCCGACTGCATTACCTGCTGGCCCTGACTGATCCTGACGGCCATGCGGCGATCTACGGTAACCGCCGGCATACCGCGCAGGGCGTCCGCCATAGGGATCAGGCGGCTTTCCAGATTGCCGTCAGCCGCCAGCTGTTCCAGACCATCCAGGCTGGCAGCTTCATCCAGGTCGAAACCGCTGCTTGCCAGGCGCCGAAGGGCTTGCAAGTGCCCCCCACAGCCGAGCTGGCGGCCGGCATCGGCACATAGGGTCCGAATATAGGTGCCCGCCGAGCAGGTCACTTCGAAATGGACCTGCGGTATCGCGACCTCTAGGATCTCCAACCGGTCAATCGTTACCTTACGCGGCGGCTTCTGTACCGGCTGCCCGCTGCGGGCCAGGCGGTACAGAGGGGTCCCCTTGTGTTTCAACGCCGAATACGCCGGTGGAACCTGCTCAAAGGTTCCCTGAAAACGAGCCATCACCGCCTGCACATCCGCGGCCTTCATCCCGGCCGTACTCCTGGTGGCCAATATCCGACCGGTCAAATCCTGGGTATCGGTATCAATTCCCAGGCGCAATGTCCCCCGATACTTTTTACGGTCGTGCAGAAAGAACCGCGCCAGTCGGGTGGCCTGGTTCAGGCAGCAGACCAGAACACCCGTTGCAAAAGGATCGAGGGTGCCGGCATGCCCGGCCTTCTTGGCCCGGTACAACTTTTTAACCGCCGCGAGCACTTTCGCGGAGGTCGCACCGGCCGGCTTGTCGATAATGACAACACCGTTTGGATCGGGCCCCATGATCAAAGCTTCTCGGCTAAGCGAACAATCTGCGCCCGAATTTCAGCGAGCGGCGCATCAATGTTGAAACCGGCCGCCTCTTTATGACCGCCGCCGCCGAATGCCGCCGCAATTTCACTCACGTCGACCCCGCCATCCGATCTGAGGCTGACATGAAAAAGGGGCCCGCTATTGGTCGGTTGGCTGCCGTTTTCGATTTCCTGCAGCAAAACCGCCAATTTTACATCCTCAATGCGCCGGGCGTAATTGATCAGACCGTCAATATCCTCCGGCTGTGTGCGGGTTTCGGCCAGCATATCCCGGGTCAGCGTCATGATGGAGACCTTGCCCTCGGCAGCCAGTTCGATAGAATCCAGGGCCAGGTTCAAGAGTTTGATGCGACCCAATGAGTACGTACCGTAAACGTTTTGGGCCACGGTATACGGATCCATCCCGCTGGCGACCATTTCCTCGCAGATAGCAAATGCAGCCCGATTTGTGTTTGAAAACCGAAAAGAGCCGGTGTCCGTGAATATGCCGGTGTAGATTGAGTTGGCCATATCCGGAGAGATGGCGACGTCCAATGCCTTGAAAAGCCGGTAGAGTATTTCAGCGGTGGCACTGGCCGCGGTATCCACTATCTGGAAATCGCCAAACCTGGTGTTTGTGTCGTGGTGGTCGATGTTGATAATCGTCGCCGTTTTCGCGATGTCCGCATAGGCCGGACCCACGCGCTCGAAATCGCCACAGTCGAGAATGATGGCCGTATCATAGCTTTCAGACGGGTTGTACTGCGCGGTTATCCTGGCCGTGCCTGTTAAAAAACGATAGACGGCAGGTATCGGGCTGGCGCAGTGCAGGGTGGTTTCCTTACCCAGGGCCTCCAAGGCCAGGCCCATGGCCGTCAAGCTGCCGATGGCGTCGCCATCCGGGTTGATATGGGTGGCCAGTATCAACCGACGGCTATTTTTCAGATGGTTTATTATCCGTTTCATCATCTTTGTATAAAGATCTTATAAGGCTATCGATCTTGGCCCCGTAGTCAAACGAGTCATCATAGTAAAATTTCAGATCGGGCATGTAGCGCAGACCCAGTTCACGCGCCAGGGTGCGCTTTACGAATCCGCTGGCACTCTTGAAGCCGGCCAGAGCGTCGGCCCGGGCCTCTTCCCGGTCGGGCAGCGTGTAATAGATCTTGGCGAGCTTCAGATCCGGAGACATTTTTACTTCGGAAATGGTGGTCTCTTTCAACCGTGGATCGCGAATTCGCTTGTGCAGGAGCTCCGAAAGGGCTCTTTGCACCTGGCCGCTGACGCGGTCGGCCCTTTTGAAAGGTTTCATATATGTATAATCTCCATTTCGGTATCCGTTATCTCGGCCAGTCCCAAGTCATCCACCATATTGAAAACCTTGTCGATTTTCGAATTGATCAACGGCGCTGAGTTGCCGACCAGCGCAAACCCGATTTCGGCCCGTTGATAGAGGTCGTTCGCTCCGGTTTCAGCTGCGGAGAGGTTGAAATGGCTACGCATCCTGCCAATCACCGACTTGACGATTTTGCGTTTACTTTTCAAAGAGCGGCATTCATGCAATCTGAATGTTATGACCCCAACGCCGACGACCATGGTATGTCTCCTTGCTGCACCGCAGCTACGCCCGCTCTGGTAGCGGGTGTCCGTTCTGTCCGGTCCGAGTTACAGCGTCGGTTTAACCTCCTCAAGGTAGTAGCACTCGATAACGTCGCCTTCCTTGATGTCGTTGTAATTTTCAATGCCGATACCACATTCATAACCGTTTTGAACCTCTTTGACATCATCTTTGAAACGTTTCAGCGACGAGTTGCGGCCTTCGTAAAGGATGATGCCTTCCCGGAGCAGCCGCATCATCTGGCTGCGTTGAATCTTGCCGTCGGTTACGTAGCTGCCGGCGATGGCCCCGACCTTGGGCACGTGAAATACCTGGCGGACTTCGGCCCGGCCCAGGACATGTTCTTCAAAGGTAGACTCCATCATACCCAGGATGGCGCCTTCTACTTCCTTGATCACGTTGTAAATGATGTTGTAAAAGCGCATGTCGACCTGTTCTTCATTGGCCTGGGCCTGGACTTTTGTATTGGGCCGCACGTTGAAGCCGATGATAATGGCATCCGAAACCGCGGCCAGGGATACGTCCGACTCCGTGATCGTGCCCGTGGCGGCGTGCACGATGTTGATTTTTACCTCTTCATTGGACAGTTTGACCAGGGATTCGGTCAGCGCTTCGATGGAACCATGCACATCGGCCTTGATGATCAGGTTCAGGTCCTTAACATCGCCCTCCTGCATCTTTTCGAAGAGGCTGTCAAGGCTCATTCGGCTTGATTTGGCCAATTCCTTGGACCGCTGTTTCTGGCTGCGGTGCAGGCTGACCTGTTTGGCCGCTTTTTCATCTTTCACGGCGACGAACTCGTCGCCGGCATTGGGTACTCCGGAAAGGCCGATAATCTCCACCGGCACGGAGGGCCCGGCAGTGTTTACCGTCTGGCTGGTGTCATTGATCATGCTTCTTATTTTACCGTAGTGGATGCCGCATACCACGGGGTCACCGGTATGCAGGGTTCCTTGCTGTACGAGGACCGTGGCAACTGCGCCCCGGCCGGTGTCCAGCTTGGCTTCAACCACATGGCCGGTGGCCAGTTTTTCGGGGTTGGCTTTGAGTTCCAGCATTTCCGCCTGCAGCAGCACCATGTCCAGTAGGTTTTCGATGCCGGTTTTCTCATTGGCTGAAACCTGGACAAAGATTGTGTCTCCGCCCCAGTCTTCGGGGTTCAGCCCGTTTTCAGCCAGTTCGCGCATAACCCGGTCCGGGTCGGCGCCGGCCTTGTCCATTTTGTTGACGGCCACAATAATGGGAACTTCCGCAGCTTTGGAGTGGTTGATGGCTTCGATGGTCTGGGGCATCACGCCGTCATCAGCCGCCACCACCAGGATGACCAGGTCGGTGACCTTGGCGCCGCGCGAGCGCATGGCCGTAAAGGCTTCGTGGCCGGGGGTGTCCAGAAAGGCAATTCGGCCTCTGTCGGTGGCCACATTATAGGCCCCGATATGCTGGGTAATGCCGCCGGCCTCATCATCCGTGATACTGGATTTGCGAATGACGTCCAGCAGGGATGTTTTACCGTGGTCGACGTGACCCATGATGGTAACCACCGGCGCCCGTTCAACCATTGCTGCGGGGTCGTCCTTTTCAACTTTCAGCAGGGTTTCCTCTTCGAATGCGATCCGTTCGACTTCATAGTCAAATTCGGCGGCCACCAGGGCGGCCGTGTCAAAATCGATGGTTTGATTAACCGTAGCCATCACGCCCATTCCCATGAGTTTGGCAATCATCTCGTTGGCCTTGATCCCCATACGCTTGGCCAGCTCGGCCAGGACGATGCTGTCATCAATCTTGATGCGGCGCTTGATGGCCTTGGCCGTGGTAATCTGGGTTTTCTGACCGGCAAAAGCCTGTTTGCCTTTGACCTTTTTGCGTCCCCGTCCCCGGCCGGTACGGGAATACAGGGCCGCACCCTCCACAATCTCTCTTTTGCGGAATGAGATTTTCTTTTTCTTGTAGGGCTTTTTGTCGCGGCGGTCTCCCAGGCCCTTTTTGCCCTTGCGCGCATCCTCCAGTGATACCACACCGGCCGCCGGTTCTGCAGCCGGCTTCCGGCGAGCAGTCGTGACCGCCCGCTCTTTGAGGGCGGCTTGCACTTCGGGAGCGGGGCCGAGCTTGATAATCTTGGCCGGGGCTTCCTTTTTGGCCTTTTTCTTGGGTGGGGCGGTTTTGGCTTCCGCCTTCGCGGCGGCTTTTTTTCTGGCGGCTTTTTTCGGCTTTCCGTCAGCAACACTCTCTGCCGGCTCGGCTTGCGCGTCTACCGTCGCGTCCGCCGGCGCTTCTTCCGTTTCAGTTTGCGCAGTTTTATCTTCAGGCGGGGCAGCCACTTTGGCCGCCGGAGCCTTTTTCTTCTTCTTGGCCGCCGCTTTTTTGGGCACTTTTGCTTCAGCCTTGGCTTCTGCCGGCTCTACGGGGGCTTCCTCGGCCGGGGCCTCTTCTTCCGGTTCCTCGGCAACCGGTTTGGGCTTGACGACTTTTTTACGTCTCCGGATAACGGTCGGCTTCACGCGGACTTCCTCAATCTGGCTGGCCGGTTTGCCGCGCAGATTGTCCTTGACGCGGTCGACCGTCTCCTCGTCGAGGGAACTCATGTGGGACCCGACCTCGATTTCCATCTCCCTCAATTTTTCAAGGAGATCCTTATTGGTCATGTTGAGGTCCCTGGCAAGTTCATACACTCTGGTGGTCTTAGCCATCCATCTCCTCCAAGCTCAAGTTTTGGGGGCCAGCGCTACAGCACGCTTTCGGCCCCGGTATATCCGGTGTATACAGGGCCTGAATTACTTTTCGGGTTCAGGCGAATTGTCTTCCTCGGCCGCGGCCGATTCGTCTTTCTCGGCGGCATCAACCGCGGGGGCGTCGGCTTCAGCAGCCACCTCCGACCGGGCATCTTCTTCGGCCTCTTCATCTTTTGTTTCCGCTTCGGCCGCGATTTCTGCGGAGCCGTCTTTATCCGAAGTGGATGTGTCTTCTGCTACTTCTTCGGTTTCGGCCTCGGCTTCCAGGGCGGCCTTTTCAGCGGCTGCTTTTTCAGCTTCCGCCTCGGCGGCGGCCCGTTCCGCTTCGACTGCTTTTCTTTCGGCGTCTTCGATCACCCATTGCTCCGCGGCCTCCACCAGCGTCGTGGCCTGCTCTTCATCCTCGATACCATTGATTTGCAGGAGTTCTTCGATGGGTGCCCGGGACAGGATCTCGGCCGAGTGAACGCCTTTTTCGAACAGAATCCCTGCCAGGCCGGTATCCACGCCGGGCAGCGCTTCCAGTGAATTGTACCCGTCTTGCATGGCCTGGTTGTACTTTTCTTCACTGATAACATCCAGGTGCCACTCGGTGAGTTTGGATGCCAGGCGGACATTCTGGCCCCGTTTCCCAATGGCGATGGAAAGAAACTCATCGGGGACGATAACCTCCATCGTACGGTTTTCCTCATCGATGATAACCCGGGCGATTTCAGCCGGGGCCAACGCGTTGCACACAAACTTGGCCGGATCGACATGCCAGGTGATGATGTCGATTTTTTCGCCCCGCAATTCCTGGACGACATTTTGTACGCGGCTGCCTTTCATGCCCACACAGGCACCGACCGGGTCGATGTCGCTGTCGTTGGAGGCCACCGCAATCTTTGCCCGCACCCCGGCCTCGCGGACGGCACCCATGATCGTGACGATGCCTTCGCTGATTTCCGGGACTTCCGTCCGGAAGAGGTGCACCAGAAATTCACTGTGGGTACGGGAGAGCACAATCTGTGGTCCCCGGGATTCATAGAGGACATCCATGATGTAGGCCCGGATACGGTCGCCGCGGCGGTATGTTTCACGGGGTACCTGTTCCCGAACCGGTAACACAGCCTCGGTATTCCCCAAGTTGACGATAATATCCCGGCGGTCGATGCGCTGGACGATACCGTTGATGATCTCACCCTTGCGATCGATGTAGTTCGAAAACACCACATCGCGTTCGGCATCTTTCATTTTCTGGATAATGACCTGTTTGGCCGATTGGGCGGCAATCCGGCCGAAGGTGGCCGTATCCATTTTGGTGCCCAGGCTGTCGCCGACTTCGCACTCGGGGTCCAGTTTCAAACCCTGTTCCAGGGTGATCTGGATGTCGGGTTCGGTGATATCCTCCTTGGTGGCGACGACCTCCATAAATTGGAAGACCTCTATCTCCCCGGTGTCTTCATTGTACTGAACTTCGATGTCGATCGTATTGCCGTATTTCTTGCGGGCCGCAGATTTAAGGGCTTCCTCAAGCGCTTGGATCAGGACGTTGCGATCTATTCCCTTGTCTCTGCTTATCTGTTCTACGACTCGTTTTATATCAGTGATCAACATATGTTTTCTCCATTGTGCAAACCCTGCTTTTTAGGGCGGCTACACCGTCAGCCGCCCTTTGGCTATCTGTGAAAAATCGAAAGAAACGTTACCGGCGTCGGTCTGGATCTGGACCGCATCGTCAGTGGCCGTGGATATTACGCCTTTAAATTTTTTCTGACCGTTTACCGGTGCATGCAACTGGATATGCGCCGCCTTGCCTGTAAAACGTTGATAATCGGCCGGCTTGACCAGGGGGCGCTCAATGCCGGGCGAGGAGACCTCGAGATTGTATGGCCCGATATCATCCAAACTGACATCCAGCAGATCCGTTACCTGGCGGCTGATGACGGCGCAATCATCCAGCGTTACGCCGCCGTCGGGCCGGTCGATATACAAACGCAGAATCCGGCCGGTTGATTCTCGCCGGAACTCCGTGAGGACCAATTCCAGCCCAGCGGCCGCACAAACCGGCTCTACCAGTATCCTGGCCGCATTTTCCAGCTTTTCAGCCGGCACTGCGGCGGGCGACGCTGCCGGTGCGGTACCCTTCCGGCGATCTGATTTTTTCTTTTTGCCCTGCAACTATTTTCCTGCCTGCCGCGGGATCAACGGTCGGTCAAGCCGACGATACCCCGCTCAGAAAACAAAAAACGGGCAAAACAGCCCGTTTTTTTCATTCTGGTAGTTCTTTTGCTGGTCGCTTGTTAATATCAGTTCATCAAGTTAACCACCCAGTGTTAGCTCCACACCGTACAAGGTCAAAAGACCTACCCATGAAAAAAAACCTTTCATAGCTGAAAAGGCTGACAAATCTGGAGCGGGCAACGAGACTCGAACTCGCGACACCAAGCTTGGGAAGCTTGTACTCTACCAACTGAGCTATGCCCGCTTACCAAGACGATTAATTAAGACAAATGTATAGAGATGTCAACTGTTTTAATGTGGGTATCTTTAAAAAAAGGTGCGGGCCCCATATCTGGCGCGTGCTGCAATCCAATCCACGAAATACCTGCAATCCGCCGAAGGATAAACCGGCGTCAAGTCGTCCTCACGACAGTATTTTTTGGATGGATTCAAGTTCCCGCCGGATTTCGGCCAGCGTGATGGCAACGGGTGGACGGCTCTCTTTATTGCGGCTGGATTTAAGGTGCTGCCGGGCTCCGGGAATCGTGAACTTCCGGTCATAGAGCAGGTGTTTGATTTCCAGGATCAAAGCCACATCTTTCTTCCGGTAAAGGCGTTGTCCCGAGGGAGTTCTTTTGGGCTTGATGCGGCTGAATTCCGTTTCCCAGAAACGCAGGACATAGGCCGGTACACCGGCAATCGTGCTGACTTCGCCGACTTTGAAGTAAAGTTTATCGGGTAGTTCGCTGCTTGGCAGGGCTCCTTCCGGCATGTTTACCCCCGGCATCCCTATTGTTGAGATAACCTCGATCAATGGGTATGAAAATAGCGTACTTACCGGTCCGTGTCCACCAAAATTGTAGCGGCCAGCCTGCGCTTACCGGGACGGGTGCGGTGCGCTCGCCATCAAGCCGGCAGGGCCGCGTCAAAAGCGGCGATTACTTTCTCGGAGATAGCCGTATGCAGGTTGTTGACAGCATTGTCTTCGAGGGTTTCCGTGGTTGAGCGATAGGTGATCCGGATCGACACACTCTTTTTTCCGGCTGCTATCGGTGTCCCGGTGTACACGTCGAAAATCGTAACGGCTTCGGCCAGTGGTTCGTCTATTTTTTCAACGAAATCGATCAGCTTAACACTTTCTATGTTTTCTGCGATGATCAGGGTAATATCGCGCGTGGTGGCCGGGAATTTCGGAATGGGCCGCGCCTCGATGTCCTCGGTACCCGCTTTCAGGAGGGCTGCCAAGGAGAACTCCAGGATAAAGGCGCTCTGTTTCAAATCGTACTGCTTCAATACGTCCGGGGCGACTTCCCCGAGGAGGCCGATTGTTTTGCCGGCTACCTGAACCTGGGCCGTGGTGCCCGGGCGGGTGTAGTCACACGCCTGGGCCGGTAACCGGGTAAAAACCGCGGCCGGGATGCCCAGATTTTCCAGCAGGGCCTCGGCAACGCCCTTGATATCGAAAAAATCACAAGCTTCAGCCATGCCGTGCCATGAAAAAGGGAACCGCTGCCCGGTCCACAGGGCTGCCAGCATTTCCTTTTCCACCGGCAGACTATCGGTCTTTTCCGTGGCCAAAAATGTATTACCGACCTCATACAACCGCAGGGTCTTATTCTGGACCGCAAGGTTGCGGCTCATGGTCTCCAGCATCCCGGGCACCAGCGTCGTGCGCATCACAGCCTGATCTTCGGAAATCGGGTTCAGGATGGGCACACTGGCGCGGCGGGCATCCCCTTTAGGCAGACCGAGGTGATTTGCAAAGTCGGCGTCGTTGAAACTGTAATTGACGGTTTCACTGAAACCGTGGCCGGTCATAAAAGCCCGGATGCGGTCACGCAGGACCTGGACCGGTTCCGGACGGCGCCCTTCAGCCGGGACCAGGGGAAACGTTGTGCTGATATTGTTGTAACCATACAGGCGGGCGATCTCTTCGGACAGGTCTTCCGGCCGGGTCACATCCACCCGGAAGGAAGGTCGCTGGACCATCAGTAAATCGGTGTTGTCCGCGCTGGCCTCGAATTCAATCGAGGTCAGATAGGCGATCATCTGGTCGGCCGACAGATCGGTACCCAGGCGCCGGTTGGTGGCCGCGACGGAGAGTGAAATCGTCTGTTGTTCATAGGGGTGGGGATTTTCATCAATGGTGCCGGCTATCAGTTGGCCGCCGCCCAATTCTGCTATCAGATATGCGGCGCGGTTCAATGCGTGGACCGTGCCGGCCGGATCCACGCCGCGTTCAAATCGATGAGAGGCGTCCGTATTGAGGCCGGCCTGCTTGACGGTCTTGCGGATGCTGATGGGGTTAAAACAGGCGCTTTCCAACAGGACCCGTCTGGTGTCGGGTTCTATTTCCGAATTCAATCCGCCCATGACGCCGCCGATACCCACGGCTTTTTCGCCATCGCAAATCATCAAAGCATTGGGCGGCATGGTCCGCTCTTTCTCGTCCAGGGTGGTAAACGTTTCTCCGGCATCGGCAGCGCGTACGACAATTCGGTTTTCGACCAGCTGATCGAAGTCAAAGGCATGCAAAGGCTGCCCGGTTTCCAGCATAACAAAGTTGGTTATATCGACGATGTTGCTGATCGGTTTCAGCCCCACCGAAAGCAGGCGGTCCCGCAGCCAGAAGGGCGAAGGGGCGACCTCGATATCCACAATCAAACGGGCGGTATACCGGGGGCAAAGTTCGGGGTTCTTAATTTGGACCGAGGTTTGGGCCGTGATCGAGCCCTCGGTCGCGGGTTCTTCCGGATGGGGGTACTGTACCCGGGACCCCTGAAAAGCGGCGACTTCCCGGGCTACCCCGATAATACTCAGGCAATCGGGGCGATTGGGAGTGAGATCGATTTCAAAGACCGGGTCACTGAGTTCCAGGGCCTGGTTCAGAGGTGTGCCCGGTGCGAGGTTCGCCGCCAACGACATGATCCCGGCGGCATCATCTCCCAGGGCCAGCTCCAGGGCGCTGCACAGCATGCCGTCGGACATCTCCCCCCGGATGGCGCCGGCTGATATGGTGCGGCCGTCCGGCAATATGGTGCCCGGCAGGGCACAGGGACTGAGCATTCCCGGCTGCACATTCGGGGCTCCGCAGACCACGGTGGTGGTCCGGTCACCCAGATCGATGTCGCAGCAGGTGAGCCGGTCGGCATTGGGGTGTGGGTTAACGGCTGTGACGCGGGCCACCAACACAGAATCGAGATAGCCGTAGCGGTCTTCCACCGAATCGACCTCCAGTCCGGCCATGGTCAGTGCATCCGCCAGCTCATCGGTCGGCAGAGTGACTTCAACGTATTCTTTTAACCAGCTTAAACTGACTTTCATGTTCGAAATTGCCTTAGAAATCGTAAATCGTTTTCAAAAAACTTTCGGATGTCATCGACCCCGTATTTGAGCATGGCGATCCGCTCAACACCCATACCAAAAGCGAACCCGGTATATTTACTTGTATCGTACCCGACATTTTCAAATACTGCCGGGTGGACCATACCGGATCCGAGCACCTCCAACCAACCGGTGTGCGAACAGACCCGGCAGCCCTTACCCCGGCACATAACGCAGAGGATATCGACTTCAGCGCTGGGCTCGGTAAAGGGAAAGAAGCTCGGCCTAAAACGCAAGCTGGTCTGCTGGTCGAACATCTGGTGGACAAAGGTCGTCAAGATGCCCTTGAGGTCGCCGAACGAAATGTCGCGGTCCACCAGCAAACCTTCCACCTGGTGGAACATGGGGGTATGGGGTCAGATCGGAATCGCAACGGTATACTTTACCGGGGGCGACTATCCGTACCGGCGGCTGTTGTTTTTCCATTACCCGCGGCTGCGTGGGTGACGTGTGGGTGCGCAGCACCACATTGTCTGAGATGTAAAACGTGTCCTGCATGTCACGCGCCGGGTGATTCTTGGGGATATTCAGGGCTTCGAAATTATAATAGTCCGTCTCTATTTCGGGTCCCTCGGCTATGTCGAAACCCAGCCGGGCGAAAATCCCGCAAATTTCATTGGAAATCCGGGTGACAGGATGCAGGGTGCCCCGATTGAGGGGGCGGCCAGGCAGGGAGACATCCAGTTGATCGAGGGATGCAGTCTCCAGCGCGGCGATGCGCTCCAGAGCCTGGGAGGCCGCTGCTTCGATGGCCTTTTTTGCAAGGTTGGCCTGTTTGCCGGCTGCGGGCCTTTCCTCCGGCGGGAGCTGGGCGATGTTGCGTAAAAACCGGGTCACAATCCCTTTGCGGCCGAGATACTTGACGGTGATTTCGTTAACGGCATCTTCATCGGCTGCATTTTCTAAGGCCGCAAGCCCATCCTCTTGAATCTGTTCAATTGAGTTTTCCACTTTGTTAACTCTGTCTGCTGGCGTGGTCGGGAAATAAAAAAGCAGCGGTCAGGCGCATCTGCCAACCACTGCTTTTGACAAGTCTCTTATCTAGAGCTGTTCAGAAGCCAGGTTGACAACCTGGCTAAAACCCGCGGGATCTGAAACGGCGAGCTCCGCGAGGACTTTGCGGTCCAGTTCGATATTGGCCTTTTTCAGGCCGTGAATAAGGCGGCTGTACGTCAGGTTGTTCATGCGGGCACCGGCGTTAATGCGGGCAATCCACAGTTTCCGAAAATCTCTTTTTTTTGCTCGTCGGTCCCGGTAGGCATACATTAGGGCCTTATCCACGGCGTCAGTCGCGGTACGAAACAGTTTGCTCCGGCCGCCGCGATAGCCTTTGGCCAGTTTGAGTACCTTCTTTCTTCTCTGTCTTGCTTTGAAACCTCTTTTTACACGCATTGCAACTCTCCTTCATACCTGCGCCTGCGGTCGGTGGCTGCCCCGTGCAGCCGGCCAGTTTAACCGTTCGGCAACAGCAGTCTGAGTTCTTTCATGTCTGTTCCGGCGACAATGTGGCCTTTGCGCAGAACACGCTTCTTCTTGGTTGTCTTCTTGGTCATCATATGGCTGGCGTTGGCCTTGGCAAATTTATATTTGCCGGATCCGGTCTTTTTGAATCTTTTGGCCGCGGCGCGGTTCGTTTTAATCTTAGGCATCGTTCGGTTCTCCTATCATCCTTTCTAGGCATTAAATTCTAAACGTCAAGATCGAGTATTCAGTACCAGCTGTGCAAATGCAGATGGCGCAGGCAGTCTCAACCTCACTGCTCGCGCCATTTGATATGGTGACAATTGGCGCAGTCGCGCTGTTTTCCTTCAGTCGGGCTGTGAAAACACCGATCAGCTGGCTTTGGCCGCCAGGATCATGAACATCGTGCGGCCTTCAAACTTGGGATACTGCTCAACCACGGCAATATCTTCAACTTCCTCGGCCATTCTCTGCAGAACATCGCGGCCCAGATTGGACAGCGTAATTTCCCGGCCCCTGAAAATGACGGTTACTTTGACCTTGTCTTTTTTCTCAATAAATTTTCTGATGTGCCCGAGTTTCGTCTGCAGGTCGTGTTCACCGGTCTTGGGGCGAACCTTGATCTCCTTGACCTGGAACGTCGTTTGCTTTTTCTTGGCTTCCTGCTTCTTCTTGGTCTGCTCGTACTTATAACGGCCGTAGTCCATTATTTTGCAGACCGGCGGATTGGCATTGGGGGAAATTTCCACCAGGTCCAGTCCATAATCTCCGGCAGTGGCAAGCGCTTTATACGTTGGAAGAACACCAATCTGGTTACCATCAGGATCGATCACCCTCACTTCCTTGGCCCGGATATCGCGATTGATGTTGGTTCGATTGGCTCTGTGCGGTCTTCGGGCTCTTCTCGCAATAGCTATGCCGGCACCTCCTTCAGAAACATTGGTTATTACAACTTGCCTTTCCGCATGTGGGTGGGCAAAGTTCTCCGGGGCGGTTGGTACCGGCCCCGAAAAATGTGAAAACGCCATATCGGACAACCATAAGAAATGCAAGTAAAAAATGCAACATCAAAATAAATGCGGGAAGTTTTGATACTTTACGCCGGTTGGTCTCAGATTGGCGACGTCTCCGGCAACTCTACATAGCACCTTGCACCTTGACGCTCATTTAAACTGACCCGCCTTTACTCAACCGAGTTGACCCACCTATAGAATTATTCAATTCGCTCAAAGCAACCTATTTTCTTTGAAATCATAAACCAGGATCTTTTC
>Ga0126335_1000399_pt1 | contig 20667 bp, 12 predicted proteins | sample OlaspJWI45metaG_FD_108409 | JGI IMG/M metagenome (GOLD analysis project Ga0126335, IMG submission 108409) | Marine gutless worms symbiont microbial communities from Oahu, Hawaii - Olavius sp. 1 OAHU.JWI-45 metaG | ecosystem: Host-associated > Annelida > Digestive system > Unclassified | place... | reverse complement strand
GGCTCAGAATGAATGAACGTATACAATATTAAATCTTTACTCTCACATACAAAAGCTTCGCAGTTTTTATCTGTGCGATTTGATTTCTGTTTCAACCTTCCCGTAACACCTGGTCTTCATCCGTTATCACCTTGCTTGTTCACCTACTCGTTCTTCTCCTTAAATCACAAATCATTCTTTTCAGTATACAGCACCCTGTCTCTGGAATCAACTTCCTGATTCTTTTCGTAAGCCTCAACACAGAATGACTATGGATTTTGGCCTATGATTCAACGGTTGGATTTGACAAAACTAAGCTGGCTTATAGTCAACTTCTGACTACACACTAAACTCTGCAAATCTTACTTGGGTCTACTTACTGCCAAAACAATTTGAATTTTTAGCTCAACTAGCTTTAGCTTAGCTTAGCTAATCACACAGAAGCTGTTAGAATGGTGCCTGTGTTAACCAGAGTCTTGCACATCGTAATTCATAACCACTGGACATTCTTGTAATCCTGCATGCCAAGACCTACTGACTCTGATCACAAACCAAAAACTAGGTCACCCACCCTGACCTACTTAAGCAAGTTGAGCATTACGACTGATTTGTGCATATGACTGGCTCTATTGCTGTAGTAAATATTTTACTCACAGACTCTTACATCTTATGAGCAATAAAGAGATTGCACAAAATTACAAAACTGAATGATAGACCTAGAATATTGTATAGTTAACATATATGTTTAGTCACCCAATAGATACGGTATTTATGTATTAAGTAAACAAGCCTTCGCCATGGCTTGATAGTAATTAAGAGCAGACTATAGATATGATTGATAAATGATGATGAAATACAATAACATCTCAAATTCTCATACAAAACACAAATTATCATCGTCAGGTGGCATGTCCTTGGCACGTCCACAAAACACACAAACAAAAATAGCAATCAACAAACAATTCACAATTTGTTGCAAAGTCCATTAAAAATGTCAATACTACCACCAAATACACTGTCTGTGTCACTCATGGTGATCATAACTACAACAGTCATAAGACGTTAACGAGACACAGTCCACCAGTCAACGCCATAGCAGATGTAAATAATTACGAATCTGGAATGATAATGAACACCATTGCTCTCTACATGCGCAGTAAACACACCACTTTGGCAAGCAAACAATACACTACAACATGCACGGCGATTCCAATCACTAAATAATGCAAACCTATGTGAATACAATCTGGCTATAGTTCCACCTTCTTTGGCATCTGCAACTGGAATGATGTAAGAATCATTGCCCGATCCTTGAGCTGAACCTTCTTTTTCTCACTCACTTTACCCTCGCTAAGTTTCTCCAACCGAGCTATTTCTGTGTCAACGTAGTTATCTCCATTCTCAATAACTTTCTGCATTGCTTTCACATAGAACGTAGCTCGATCCTTTTTCACCGCATCATCAGTGATAGCCTCCTTCATCTTCTCTGCTTTATCGATGACTTGGTTCCGTTCGTCACCAGAAACTTGGTAAAACTGCTTCACGAGTTCATCAAACTCCTCTATGCATGCTGGCAGACCAAGCCATAGTCCTGCACATATCACAATAAATACACTGAAGTCATATACAACAATTTATAACAAAATACAAAATAACAAACATAAGACATATGCATGTCGTAGAAAAACACTCCAGAAATGTGTTCACTAAGTTATAAAATGTACACATTGTACAGGTCTGCTGTTTCTAACTCTACTAAAAATAGGGCTGCCTAATTAGTGTATTAATAAATGCTTAAGAAATTAATTGTGATTAAAAAATAATACCAATAAAAATATGAATGCCAAAAATTAGTACAGTTAATGCAAAGTTTGCAAAGTCAATCTATACTCATTCCACACATTAAGTACTATAACAGCATTAATCCAAACTTTCACACACATTAACCCAGTTTAAACAAATTGACTGCTTGACCACTCTATGGAAAAAAACATCAAAATTTACACCTAATTGAACATCAGAAACATTGTATTGTATTTGTTACTTAGATCCCAGCAATAACTTCAAAAACTTGCCCGACTCCTGGACTATGAACTTCTGGATGTCCTCTGCTCGTGCCTTATCACCAGTATATACAACTGGCTCTGATTTTCCTTGTATGAACAGCCGATACTCTGGCCAGTCATCTTTCTTTACATTGAACCGATCTCCCAAGTCAGAGTTTTCCTTGTCTCCATACTCTATGTCACACATCACAGCACACAACGTTCTGACTGACAGTATAAGCTTAATAAAAATGTTATACCTTACTAGCTTTAGAATAAAATCTAAAATTTTAATTCTTGTTCATGACAGCACAAGCAACATCAACTATGATAAAAGTGTGGTCACCTGAGTAAGGATCAAACATACAGTGATCTCAGTAAAACACGTCAGGAGAGAAAACGCAGCTAAGGATTGATCAGACAGGAAAAACAACATCAAACTTTCATCAGTTTACCATTTGAGAAAGAGCTTAGCATTGTCTCTGCTGCCTCATTTGTCCAATATCATCAACTTCAAATGTACATATCAACAGCCTGCAATGCACTCATAACTAATGGTCAAGTTATGTTATCAGTTAGTGCCTTCAGTGCTTTGACGCTGTTGGTTGGGCGGCAGGAAGGGCATCCGGCCTTAGCTGTGTGAGTGTGGGGGCGCCGTTAGTCCGGTTGGGGGTGGCGCCCACCCGGATTGTCGGTGCCTCTGCCTCCATTATCTTCCCCTGCTCCATAAAAATCCAGAAAAACTGATGTTTTTTTCTGGTACCGGCCTACCCGGGTTGTCCCGGAACAAAGGCCGTTAAACGATGGTGATGATGATGGTTATTATGTTATCAGTTATGACCTGTTGCTCTGTTCACTTCAATAATCTATGGTGTCTGTCTAAAGCTATTCCATCTAGCTTTCAGAATATGTAGACAGGACAGCTCAGGCCATATTAACACAGGTTTTAATCTGGCCTGCACTATCTCATATCATAACAAAATTGCATACAGACAAACCTTGAATAGGTACTTCGGCTACAATCAGTTCAGGCTGAGAAATTGCTGCAACTGCAACTTTCTTGAACTCGTCTTGTGTATCACCATATGGATACTCCTTGTCAAACTTAACAAGCACTGCTTTAAATTTTGGAATAACCTAAAACACATGCAAAAACTGTAACCATGTAATGAAAGGAAATTGTTTCTTATATGTGAGTCACAGACATGCTCAAAAACAAAACTTTTACAAAGAGCTTAGCTGTCGCAAAGACAGCATGTGACTGCTGCATAACATTGAACTCAAGCTTTAACAGCGAAGTGATTTAGTAAATAAAATATACAAAGCGCGACCATCCTTGACATTGTTTACAAACCAGACTTTTCGCGGAAAAATGCCGAGCAACGGTCATAATGGGCAATAGCGCCCTTCAAGGTCACCAATTTTGGTACCAATAAACACTTTGTATGCCAATGCCTATTAATGAATTGACATATTGATGATATAAAACACGCTATCTACATTTTACTCAAGGACAAACTGATAATGTTATTGCGTATCTTTAAACCTATCCCACTGTACCCAGTTTGCAATTTCTCATTGATTTTTAACATAGTCCCATCAAAAAATGAACCAATCATAAATCTTTCCATAAAAATAGTTCAGCTAAATTCGCTGGGATGCGCCGTCATTCTGTTTGCTGCTTATTCGGTTTATAGACAAATTTCTGTTCACTTTTTGTCCATATTTTTTCATGGTTATTAACATCATCCACAACAAAATCTTTTGCTAAAATAGTTCAGCTAAATTTGCCATGTGGTGCCACTGTTCCATATGCTGCTTATACAGCTTTTTTGATGATTTTCTGTGCATTTTATGTCAATTTTTGTCGTTTTAAAAACGTCCCCGCCCAAAACCTCATGTTTTACTCTCCGCCCCGCTAGAGTTGTTGCAGTTAGTAGTGACTCTGGATTGCATTTCCAATAAAAAATCAAATCTTTTCTGCCTTTCTAACATCATCTGCTGCAATTTGTAAGTTGTGAAAATGGTGGTTTGTACCACAAGATCTATTGCAAACCATTACTGGTTAGTGTTTTAGAGGTCGACCAAAACTGGTTTTGGTAATGGTTTGTAATATGTCCGGTGCTGAGAATCGCTATTTTTACGACTTACAAATGATAGGAAAGATCATTAAATACACAAATATGATTAATCTACCTACTGGTAAGCAGAAAGTTTGCTTCTACAAGTTCCAACGTGGCATGTTGGAACTGCGTCTTAGACGAAGTTGCGGACATGCTGAGTGCGTCAAGTCTGTTGCAGACATTTTATTAAGAGTTGACGTACCTGTATTGTCATATTATCATCTGTTGTAAGAATTGACACTTTTTATGTCACTTGCACTTCAAAAAATTAATTTTGCAGCAAGTTTATTAGTCATACGACAAGCACGAATCTGTTTACAAACTTTACTGGTTGAGTCGGTGTACCAAGTTTGTAGTTACATGCCGAGTGAGTTATTGTGCTGTGGCTGCATTCTGTTTTTCAATCTGATCAATATGACAACATATGAACGAAATATATCTTTAGTGACAGCATCTTTGTATTAGCAAAAAACTGTTTATAACTAGAAAATGTGGCAATTAAGATGTATCGCCACTTATAGCCGCCGGCTCTGGGCACCCCAAAACACACAATGTCCTACATCGCAGTACACCAGCATGGCACCAAAACGACACCTCTAACGACTACAATTGTTCGTAGTGACTGCATTCATATCAACAGGCATCAACAGCTACTGCGTCAACTGCAGATGACGAAACTATCTCCACTGTCTGAAGTTGCTCATAAGGTATCATAAATATTAGGCATGCACTCATACGCCATGATGCATGGTGAAGTGTGACTCACTGATGCATAATAATATTACTTACTTAACTTGTGATGGATCTCATTTTTGTCATGACCTTGACCACTGACCTCATGACCTTCAACGTCACATGACCAAACCATGCACACGTCTCCAGCCCCCTAAAACTTTCTTTCGACCATAACCGCCATAATGGCCATCCCAAAATTCAAAGACAGGTCACATGACTTAGATTACGCCGTTTTGACCTAGTTTTGTAGTTGGAGATAGTACTCTTCATAGAGAGTAAGCACACCAAATTTGAAATTTCTAGCTTTAAACGTTGCAAAGAAAATAAAAAATTTGCAAAATTTAAAAGTAGGTTATGTGACTGAATCTGACATACTTTTTCTGCTGACTTTTTACTCCTTACAATCTGTCTACAGTTACATAAATAAGAAGCTCGCAGCTTTAACCATTTTGGAGTTATTCACAGAGGTCTGCAAATTTAAAATGTAGCCATATGACCTAGTTTTTGACCCCTGTGACCTAGTTTTGCCCTCTTTGTTATACTCCCTATAGGCAATGTGCGCACCAAATTTAAAGTCTGTAGCTGTAATCATTACCGAAATACAGACGAAATTCCAAGATTTAAAAGTAAGTCAAGGTGACCTAGATTGTGATCCCTCTGACCTACTTTTGGACAGCTTATTTTCCACTCCTTGTGGTCTATCTACGTGCTAAATTTGCATCCTGTAGCTTTAGGTGTTCGAGAGATATTCATGTAGGGGTTTGTAAATTTATATATAGGTCGCCTGAACCGGGTTACGTCCCCTCCGACCTAGTTTTTGCATGCAGTCAAAATTCTCCTCGTAGTCAATGCACACACCAAATTTGAAGTCTTTAGCTTTAGCCTTTCCAGAGATATTGGGGTCCGTATATTATAAATTTGGGCTTCGTCCGCCACCTTGGATTCAACGCTTCTTTTATGGTGCCACAGAGTACCATCCTGTGAAATATGAACGCAATCTGTCGATGTGCGGCTGAGTTAGAGTGATGTAACCATTTTGCCAATTGTCACACTTTAGGGGCCACAATTGGGCAAATGGATCTCAGAGTTGGGGGGCCCTAGCTGCACAGAGTCAGTGGCAGATGAAAGCCCTGAAATTGGTGCTATATTCTATTGTTTTAGATTGATTTTTGGCCCCATTTTAAACCAGAGCGCTTGGAATGCGAGTGGGGTCGAAAAGGGGGCAAAATTTCGACTTTTTGACCCCCAGTAAAAAATAGTGGAGGGTTAGGGGAGATGTCTATATGAATTATCCATGCCACACATAGGTTCTAAGCACCAATATACTTTTTACTTGGCAGCGATCGGCAGACTCGTCATACGCTGGACGGCTGGCTATAAAAAGAAGAAAAAGAAGAAGAACCAGTAGTAAAACATATAGCCTCCAGCAAAGTTTTGCCGGCAGCTAAATTATCTATAACGACTTAAAGTCATGACTGAGGTGCAGCATTTGTATATTATTTGTTGTTAAATTATATATGCCTACATCAGACTACCATTGAGCTGTATTACGAAAATCTGCAGCTTGGAACACACCCTGTATGTCGATGTGGCCTAAGTCATGTGTCATGCTGCAAGTCTGTCGTTGACGGCAAAAGCCTTGCATGTGTGCGGTTGGCATGTGTCAAATACTGGTAGTCAGACTTCCGATCACCTGGTTTGCTTTCATTGTTGTCCAGGGTGGTGTGTTTGCAGTTGTTTTTTTTTGCATTTTAGTTAGATTGCATTTAATTTCGCGACCTACAAACGATAGCAAACGATGTTACAAAGGCGGAAAAAAATACCCTTTTACCGGGAATGCATTCTGAATTCAGTACTAAGTGCAACAACTCTAGCTTATTCCGATATTTTTTCCAAACTCTATTTGCTGCTTATTCAGTTTATGGACGATGTCCTGTGTGTTTTTTCCCGTACACAAAAATTCGCTGATTCATCGAGAGGCATGCTGTGGCACCCAGCCACGGCCAGACCGAGCAGCTAATCATCTACATGAAAGACCTTTCTGTAAAAAATACTTAGGCTAAATTTGCTAGGAGGCACCACAGTTAAATTTGCTGCTTACTGACTTTATGGAGGAATTTATATGTGTTCCCCCCCCCAAAAAAAAATTGTCCTCCCATCTTCAACTTTGTCTCCATCCAAATTTTTTCGCTAAAATAGTTCAGATAAATTCGCCACGTGGCGCCACCATTCCATATGCTACTTATACAGCTTTTTAGACGATTTTCTGTGCGTTATAAATTGCTTTTTTGTCGTTCTTTAAATCCTCTTCCCCAAAACACCATGTTTTATACTGGGCCCCGCAAGCATCGGTGCAGTTAGTAGTGACTTTGGATTGCAGTTCTGGTAGAAAATTAATTCTGCTCTGCCTTTCTAACATCATTTGCTATTGTTTGTGAGTCACAAAAATTGTAGTTTCCAGCACCGAACCTACTGCAAAACCTTACCCTGGTTTTTAGAGTTTCAGCCAAAACCAAAACTACGGCCTAATTGTGCTGAAACTGAAACCTAAACTGACTGTGGACTAGGACATTAGCCACTGCCAGTCTGCACACCACTCGACAAGAATACAGGCAAACTGTGTGTACTTTCATATGTCAATCAACAGGGCCGGAGTTAATGACATGATGGTAACTTGGGATGGACACAGCTCTTTTCGTTCTTTCCTGAGAACGGTGGGAGGGGTGGACAACAAAATGCAAATAACAAATTCAGCATGAATTCACTTTCGGTCATGTAGCGCCCGCCAAAATCACTCGCGAGATTCGGTCGAAACTGAGTTTTCTGCCAGTTTCGGCGCCGATACCGAAACCGGAACAGAAATTCGGTCGAACTCTATAAAGGCTAGGCCGTTTAAAGACAGTTTATTATCATAATGGAACGAACTTCTCCAGGAGTGCCATGCCATGCTTACCTTATCGAACGTGTCAGAAAAAAGCGGCAGCACACCCTTCGTGATACTGCTCTCGCTTGCACGCAGACACACGCAGGCAATAACAATGCCGACAGTTACCACATACTTTAACACTGCAGACATCTTGTTCATTGAAACCTACTGCATAAAACACGCCGGACAACAAAACGTTGAAAAAACAACAGCAAAAAACAACCAACAGTTGTTTATCTCAGCAGCGAAGGATTTGCGTGGACCAATCGTAAAAATACACAACATCAATTCAGCTGGTTCTCAGTCAACGCGCACCTGCTCTGGCAAACTTTCTTTCAAGAGTCGTAACTCGTAAATTACTATACGCACTCGTATAATGTTATTTTAACTCCTCACAAATACAATGTGCTGAGTGATTGAGTACGAAGTTAATTATAAAGTAATAATCATTCTTTCCTCAGACTGTTTGGATCATTTCTAGTTATTAAATTTTACTATTTTGTTTCAAGCGCCAATCGCTATATAACATTCTACATACCATAATTAACACTAACAGTTGACTTGACACAATTAAGCAGATTTGTCACTGAGACGTGGCTATGCTGGTGTTTAATAAACACACGTGCCATTCTTTGAGACGAACACATGCGGACTACCAAAGATGGTCGAGTTTTGTGATCTAATGGACGCAGGCATTGTTTGGGCGGGGGACGCACCCCTTCCAACATTCTATGACATGGTCAACGTCATCAACCCTGCCTATCATCGTGCCAAATTTCAAATTCCAGACTGTTGTGGGTTGGGAGAAATGTTGAGAATGCGTTACAGTGTGTACTAGTACTATGCATTTACGGTAGCTCAATCTGATCGTCACACTCACTGTACTCATTGTCAGTCATCCCATTCGTCAGTCGTCAAGAGTAAAAAAGGTTAAGACCATCTCGATTGCAGGTATCCTGGTTGTGCACCTCAGTTAACATGTATGTACAGTATGCAGTTTAGTGTGCAACTGTGGCAGTCAACACCACTGTGGCTGTCTTAGAATCTACACCGTGATCCAAAAAAACGTCCACATTTTTGGTTCTACTGTAGTTTCAGCAAACGTTGGCCGCTTTCTACAATATTTGGTACGCAGTATACTGAAGAAATTTGCAACATAATAATTACGGTATTCACTTGTCCACCTCACCTACATATATGATGCTATTGACTGAATGGCCTAACAGAGTTGCCACTTTACCTTGGAAAAATATGAACTGTACAACTGTAACTTTTAACAAGATAAGTTACACATTACTGTTGCACAAACTAAAAAATACCCAGTTTTCCACACAATCGTTGTCCACCAAGGCCTAAATATTACAGCAGGCGTTCACAGTAGCTTTCTCTTTCACAGACCACACACAGGCCTGAAGTCCCTTAGGCCATTCAGTCAACAGCATCATCCACAGTGCTTTCTGAGAAGCCATTTCCACTGTCTATCAAGCATCGTATCAGGTCATCCATGTCTTGAACTGGCATCTGATACACATGATTCTGCCACTTATACCCCATATTTGGTATTTAACAGGACTAAGATCAGAGCTAAGTCCGGACCAACAAAGTTAGGAGCTTAACACTGCAGTAGCTCGACTGTCTGACGTGCGCAATGTGCTGGCACAAGGTCTTGCTGGAAGATGTCAGCGTCATGATGGCAATGGCACGAGTGGAAGACAGCATCTCTTGCATTAGTACAATATCACAATAATATGCAACAGTGAAGATCTTTCATTGGTCATATCTTATCATCAACTTTTGAAGTCGATTTAATAGCTCTACTGACAGAACAAATTAGCCAAAACCACAAATTTATTTCTCCAAAGGTAATGTAGCAACATTCTGCAGGTAAAGTTGACATATCAGTACAGGTTGTGTTGCAAATTCCTTCAGTATATTCAAATTGTGTGCCAAATTTTATGGAAATCAGTCAATGTTTGTAGAAACTTCAGCAAAACAAATGAGGACGTTTTTTTGGATATTATAGCAGGGTGTATGACAGCATACAAACTACATGCATTGGCAGAATACAGCGGTAGCTATTGGCTCTGATGCTACAATCCACATAACATGCAACATACTGTACAGTTTGTACTTGACGTCATAAGATGAACTGAAACAAGTTTTTTACGCAGTGTAATGTCATTTACAAATTACAGAATCTCTGTAATTATCTCAAATTTCATTTTAACTAATGCACAAACTAGCTGACAGCATACAAACAGTATGAAGAATTCCACCAAGTTTTCACTTCACAAGTTACTACTTTGAGAAACACATATACCAGTTCTTCTCTTCATAAGATACTTTTTAAAGAACAACCCAACAAATTAATCCTATGTTTCCTCAATAATCAAAGATCAGAACTCAGTCTACATTTAAAGTTAAGCTGTCTTGGGTCATAATGATACTTCAGTGTTTGCTTCCTTGTTGTCAACATCAGGTGGCCAAACTTCTGCCTCCTGTCCATATTCTGCCAAATACTTCAGCAAATTGTCTCGTCGAGACGTCAACTGAACGCTTGGGTTTCGCCACACTGATACAACATTTCCAAAGTAAGTATACGCCTTTTTCCCTCTGGAACCGAGCAACGTTCGCAAGGCACAGTTACGACGGAGCACAGCGTTGTAATATTCAACACCACCTTCAGCATATGCTTTACGAAGCTTGGCGGCATACTTGTCAACTCTATTATCATACCAGCAGTGTATGGCATCATGAACTGCAATGGAGATAAACATCCAGGCAGTCCCAATGAAAGAAAACACAGAAAATCGTGCCCACCGCTTCAGACGCAGCGTTAGCAAAAACTTCCGATTTAAAACTGCGCCAGTCACAAATGCTGACAGGAGGCAAAATGTCAGCAGCCCGGTGTCTACATGCACTCCAAATGACTTCATATAGGAAATTTCTCTTGCAATCACAAATGCCTTCGCCTTGTCACTAAGCACCAATGCATGTCGCAGTTCTTTACCAGCAGCTGAATTCCAATCAATACTGTCTTGGCCAACTGAAATGGAACTGCATTCCACATCATCTACAGTGTGGTAATAGAAACTTGCTGGTAAGCCAATCACAGCTCCAGTTCTCAACTGAAATGATCCTCTGTGAACTGGATCTTGAGAAGAAGATGTGATAAACTCAAGTCTTGCTTCATCATCAACTTTCAGATTAACTCGATACAATACCTGCACCAGAAACGAACGTAGTCTACTAGTACTTTGTTATTGCTGTATAAACTTTTCCATTAAATATACCAAATAAGAGATATACGTCCATCAAAAGCAAAAAATTGCGTTAATTTACGAGGGTCGTATCATAAATAAGTTGCAAAATATTGTTATTCTGTCATTTTTCTGAATACAAAAAATCTGAAATATACGATTGTGGGGAATTTCATTGGGTACATTTGCTTGAATTTTTGTGAAGATAGCTTCGTGACTGAGCTTAGAATGCAGTCAGTCAATACAATATTTGTCCCAGTGGTATTCTTTCGCTACTCGCTTACAGGAAGTACGATGATGACAACTAGGTTGACTCAGCCTTCTGCTTTCTGTGGGATAGCAAACTGAGTATCAGCCTTGTGGTCGAGTAACAATATATCCTGCACCTCAGATTTGGATTATATTAAATTGCATACATGGTACAAATTTCAGTATGTTATTATTACTATTACTGTTATTATCAAAAACATCAATCACTATAATCACATATGTCATGATTCAAATGTTAATTCGATTGTCAACCCAACATAAATCATTATTTTAGGGGTAACTCAATTCTCGATCACAAAAAAAAACAGTTATGTTGAAAAATATCTACTTACAAATGTCCAATCCATACTTCACTGCTTAACAATTGAGACATTACTTAAGTAACCTAACAGAGACTGGCAGAACAAGCACAGTATTTAGCAACAGTGTGACTGCATGAAAACCACATAAAACTGCCATCACAATGCAGTGCAAACAAGAAACAAAGCACCTTGTCAATAAGCTGCTGGGTTTCACTTTCAATTGGTAGCATCACACCATCTTTGTAATGCCCCATTAAGCTTTGATACTGTCGAAAATGCACACTAAGAGTTTGCGTATAGAAATAAACCACAACAGCAGCTCCAACACCAGTTGTAGATATTGGTACTGAATATCTTCGAAACACTGCTCCCATCTTGCCAAACCATGCCTGTATATTATAAAAGACAGACTCGTCCTTACTGCTGTTAAAATTATGATAAGTGCCAGATTCACATACTATAAACAAACGACTCGAATAGTCACCGACAACATTTTTTGTTGCTAGTCTGTTAACAATTACAGCAATCATTTGTATGCTCCAGCGTTGGTGGTGCCCTGGGTGGCTATTCACTAACGTCTGTTGTACGTACGATATGACTTACTGACTATGGAACGACCTATTCACTACGAATGTAGCACATCCATGGTCCCGACGTATGCTTGTATACTCTGTAGATGTGCGACAGCGGATCTTTCCATCCTGATGATCAAATATGAACACCGGGTATTGTAATTATTTTAGGTTTTAAATGAAATACGAAGTCAACATTTTTACCAAACGTGTTACCGGTGTATAGCAAAATGGTGTTAAAGCGCAGTTATTTTACACTTTATGACATGGATATGATGTAGCAGCCTGTTTAAATTAAAACAACAGTGATGAAAAAAATCTGTTCAGATGTAGGTTGTGTCGCAAGTAAATTCATCAGCTTGCTTCCTTTCATTTACTTTGATACGTAACGAAAAAGCTGATGTAAAAGCATTATATATGTGAATTTTACATTTTAATGAAGCCAAAAGTAGTTAACAGAGATTAAAGTAACTAGCTATAAGCAAAATGGCCGTCGATGATGACCGTATGACATATGAAGGTATGTCATAGATTTGTGACTAAATTTCCGACGAGTCATACATGCAACATGCATTATGAATTTATGAATAGGTAATGACATTGTATCCATGTCGTATGACTGGTATACATGCAACAACTGTCATATAACCTTTTGTGAATAGAGCGCCTGGTGCATAAATATTTTAGTATGACTGTTTGACCCCAGTGTATATATGACATCAGCAGTCGGACCAGTCTTGAAAAGAATTCAATCCATTCTGAAGTAATTGATGGTCTCTATCTCTGATCACGTTTATATAGCTACGTATCATCATGTAGCAGCCAACTTATCTCCAAGTCAACTCGTTAGGGTTTAGGTTAGGGCAAGAGTTATGTTTATGGCATAGGGTTGGGGCCAGGGTAAGGTTAGTCATGGGGACGAGATGACTGTAAACCCATCCCCAGTCAACTTGTCCCCAAGTCAAATAGTTAGGGTTTAGGTTAGGGTTAAGATTAGGACAAGGGTAAAAGTTAGGATTAGGGTTAATTTGGTTTACAGTCAGCTCATCCCCACGGCTAACCTAACCCTGGCCCTAACACAATGCCCTAATCCTAAGTCCTAACCTGTACGAACACTAACCCTAACCCTAATGAGTTATCTTGGGTATGGTTTGACTGCAGATAGCTTTAGGGTTAGGGGCACTCCTGGAGTTTCACAATCTCACATGGAACGCATTGGCTAAACTGCCATCCAGCTGGCATTTTAGCCTCACAATTAAAGTACCATCTCTACAGTATTGCAACTTTATATCTAAAGTACCATCCAGACGATATGATCCCAGGTATTATTTGCATGAGAATTTCAGTAGCTTAATGTTGTGGATGTGCAGCAGGGTTGCTTTGAGTGTTATGCTTGTCAAAAATGTGCTGTTTGTAAGTGTAACTTTGCTAGGTTAAGGCATTCAAAACTGCTAATGATTATGTAACAGGTACGGCTATAACACATGAAATGAAAAAATACTAAAATAGCTCTCAAGGTCAAAGGTCAAATGTCACCAACTTCCAACCATTTCAGCATTCACCATGGTTCATATCCCCACCAAGTTAAATCAATTTCTGATCAGTAGTTTTTGAGATTACCACAGATGCACAGACAGAAGCTGCCAAACACAATACATATTTGCAGCATGTGTGCAGGTAACTATAATGCTTGTAGGCCTATTGCACAGTCTTAATTGTTAATAGTTCGTCTATTTAAAAAGTAAATCATATTCAATGTATAAATTCCTAATTTCATATGTAAATGCCATAAACATTACTGTTAACGTTAGCATTAATGTTATTATATTAATGCGAATAGCTGGAAACTTTATTTTCAAAGACTGCCAAACAGCTGGGACCGTATCATCTGGACAGTACTTTAGATATGAAGTTGCAGTACCATCTAAACAGTACTGTAATAATTTAATTTTTAGGCAAAAGTGCTATCTGGACAGTACTTAGCCACTGTGCACATAGAAAGGACTCGGTCTAACTAAAATATGCTGAGGTACCAGGACAGTTAATTACCGTACATAACTACATATCGGACCAAGCTCTGTACTGAGACCATCCTCTGCCAAGGTTGTCAGATACTGGTGGGCAGTAGACATCCAGGCACCATCATTTACACATCACATGCTTTCCCAGTGTAGCGTATGTAACTTAGCATTTTTTGTATTGCATTGTATTTCTATCTCGTAATCAGTGTTTTTTCTGTGGACCATTTGTAATCTGCTGACAAGTAATCTTAAGTTTGAGTTCAAAGTTGGAGATATGATCACACAACTTTCATTCACTGCATGACAGTATTTCAATACAAAGGACAAATAAATAAATTTCCATGTTACAATACAGGCCGACCTATCCCTAAGGCCTCATAAAAAATAAAGCTGGTGACCGTCCCCGCCTGACCCGCGAAAACGGCCCCAACCCCAAATCTTAAATATTCTTTCAGGTTAATTCATTAAAATTGCGCTAAAATGATTCCGGGTTTAGTTTTGGGCTTGTGCAGAAATGTTTATTGTCGACGAAGTTGGATACTGCTGCTTCTAGTATTTAACCAGATTTTTTTATCATATAATAAATACCGTTACATGTATTTTCACCAGTGACATCACTTGTTGTTCACTTCCTATCGCACCTGGACTGAAAGGACATGATTTCCAGGCATTTAGTTGTTCCATCGACTCATTCTTCATGCCAATTCGCCCGTAAAAAATCAAAAAAATTCCCACCTCCGACCCACCTCTTCCCCGATTAAAGGACGATCACCAAATCTTTTAATGTGGCTAAAACCTGTAGCCTACTTTCAATGTGAGGTAGTGAAACTCCATGGGCGCCGCGTTATGCTTAGGGGTTAGCTTAAACTTGGGAACGAGTTGACTGTAAATCGCACAATCAGCAAAAGAAGTAGACTTTTGCAAACTTCTCACAGGTATCCGGTAAATCATTTTCTTTTGTTTTGTTTTGTTTCAGTTCCTTTAGTTTCGATCACTCACGCCTCTACGCAGCCAAAGATATCTAATGTGGTAGCTGGTGGCTGCATTGAGTTATATATTCTACGCGTGTTATGGATATCATTGGGTGGCTGGCTGGCAAGCAACTAAAAAACATTTAGAGCTGCTACTTAATATATTTTTGATTTTTACTCGTGATATCCGTTAGAACAGTTGGATCGTGTCATATTGTTGCAGTCAACTCTTCTTATCTCCAGGTTAACTCGCCCCCAACTCAACTCGTTAGAACTCATTATGGTTTAGATCAGGGTTAGGGTTAAGGTTGAGGACAAGGGTTAAAATAAGCATTCGGCTTAATTCTGTTTAGGGTTAGGGGCCTTAGGGCAGAGACTTACATACTGCTTCGAGAAGCTGAGTATAATTCCCTGAGTTAGGGCATAGGGTTATACCGGCTGTCGGGACACGGTAATAATGGATAATCATAACGATCCCGGCTGTTCAGATTTTAATCTAGCGTTGTTGCGTTACCGGTTGCCGGGATGGAATGGGCCAAAATTTAGAATACCGGCTTTCGGAATTGTAATTTGCCATTTTCCGCTACCGGTTGCCGGGACTCTATCCACAAGGTATCACATAAGCTTTTAGCCAAGGCTTTGAAGGCAAACACGTCACTTCGATCCTATTACTCATTTATGACTTTCTTTCATTTCTATCCGTTTTAAGCTGTTCTTGCAGCTTCATGTATGGTGCCGTACAAGTGCCACTATTCATACAATATTCTGGCTCAACAAAACTTTTTTAAAAGGTTGTAGAGTGAGAAAAATCTGCACCACAACTCTTCATTATCATCATCATCATCATCATTTATATTGCTTAAATCAACTGAACAAGAAGACGTACACATGATCAACACGAGAACGAGAGCAGGACAAGAAAGGCACAGAAAACTGGCGCTTACATTTTGCCCATAAATCATAAAAAACACACTCATATAAAAACAAATTGTGTGGATTTTTCCCACAACATTTTAAAAGAATTGTGGTGTGGTGTGCCGGGATATTGGATGAAGGTGGCACTTGTACGGCACCATATTTATGCACCGTCATGCTGACTACTTATATCAAAGTGCTAGACGATTAGCAGTTCAGCAGTTTTTTCTTACTCGTTTCAGAATTACAACACCAAACTTATTTGCATGACCGCTCCTTTCAAAAAGTTGGGGCTTTAGTGTTGCTTGTAATGTTGTCTGACAAAATTCTTCAACTTTCCTGCAAAAGGCTGGACTATTCGATTGCAACTTCGGTTACTTAGAACATCACTACGCCGTTCAGGCTTCCATAGAAGATGTAATAAGCGAAGTCGGGCAGATGTTTGATTTATGTGATAGTTTTATTTAGTGAATCTTGTTTGTTTTATTCATTGTCGTTTTGCTTGTAAGATTGCTTGGGTAGACAACCTATTAGGTAAACCAAACGGCATGTTAACTCCAGTAGCAGTCATTAATGCAGTGCAGATTACTGTCACTGGCTGAATCCGCGGAGGCCGAAGTCACTGACGCTAATATGCCACTTCTGTCAGTGACGTACAGTTGATCTTTATCAGCAAGCATTATTGGCTGCTACTATAAAACCCTATCAAGCATAACTCGTAGAGCTTAATAGGCCAGAGTCATGAGCTGTTGAGGACTGCGACTTATTACTCTAATAATAACATCATCACAGTTACACATTAGAACAACCGTGCAGAACAACTGTGCATTATAATAGTCCGCGAGTGAGTAGAATAAAAAGTTTAAAAACGAAATTTAAAAAAAATAAAATTAGGTAAACTAATAAAAGTTAAAATTAGGAAAAGCAATGTCAAACACATGAGTTTTCAGTTTCTTCTTGAATTTGGCAAAGTTCTCGGTTAATCTGATCTCTGGTGACAGACTGTTCCAGATGTCAGGGTCAGCGACAGAGAATGCTCTTCGACCGAGTCGAGTCCTAGTTCACTTCACGACAGCGGCTCACGTTGTTGACGGCCGGTGATGACATGCTGCAGTGTCACTGTCATTAAATGTGACGATGTCCATCAGATACGCCGGACAGCAGCGATGTAGACAAAGATGCATCAGTGCCACTAGCTTGAACAAGACTGTACTTGAACGGCAGCCAGTGCAGTTGCTTCTGTTGAGACCCCGTACCAACTGTGCAGCCACATTCTGTACTTATTGCAGTGGTGCCAGCGACGACGCTGATAAGCCATCGAGTACGGAGTTGCAGTAGTCAATGCGAGTGATAACTAGTGATAGTACCAATCGATTCATCACATTGTGATCAACGTAACTACGGAGCTGTCAGAGCCAGCAGAGATGATACCGGCTGATGATGATGACGTTCGTGATAGGGCTGGTCATGTTCTGGGGGCTCCACCTCCAGACCCCTGCTGTAGGCTTGCACTCCATGTTCATCATATGCCCCCAATTATCTTCTATGGCTCCCTACTTTGCACAGCCTGGTGCTGGTGCTGCATCAAAATGAAGCTGATATAGCGATATATCAGTAATTTACCTCAGACGTCTGGCTTTATCTTCGTAGCCAGAGGAGGTGACAGTTGTGACAGCTGACAACCTTCTTACATGATTGACTACTGTACTGACTAGAGGCTCACTTTCTGCTGACTAGTTGTTGTATACAATTTGCTGTTTTCTATGAGTGAACATACTGGCACTGTCATACGTAATATGGAGCTTCAAGGCCGAGACTCAAGGGTCTCAAGGCAAGACTGAGGCCAAAACTTTTAAAATCTGGTCTTGAGATATCTTGAGACGAAGACTCGTATTGAATCTCGAGAATTGAAAAGTCTGGATTGCAATATGTATTTTAAAACGGCATCGACCCTGTGTTCCTGAAGAAAAAGTCCAACATATATGTGTACTTGTATTGCAGCCAATCCATGGAGACTTATGCTTCAACAGCTCGTACAGGAGAACCATTTCAAAATTTCTTTTGCCAAGATAGGTAACATATTTAGCAGTTTTGCAATGTGTTTGTCTTTGATAATTTAATGCATCTGTGATTGCATTTTCTGCATTTATTTGACAATTCTTTATTCAGTCGCATAGTGTGTACTGTTTGAACTAGACTTTCAGTGTCATACTGTTAGCCATCTGCCGTTTGATTCCGTGTTTCATGCTACAATTATACGATAGTTTATCGAATACATTTAATACATTTAGTCAGTCTGTTAACACTATCAAATTGACTCATAACAATATTTTTTAGATTTGTTGTCTGTTCTGTTCTGTTCTTTAGCTATCCTCGATCCGAGGGTTGGCCACACCATGGACGTACTTTCTCCATTTGTCCCTGTCCACTGTCATTCTGATGACTCTTCACGGAGAGTCCTGTCCACGTCTTGATGTTGTCCATCCAGGCCATGCATGGCCTTCCTCGCCAGCGTGCACCTGGCATTGTTCCTTGCATTATCTCTTTCTCCAGGCAACTCCCTTGTTTCCTCATGGTGTGACCACAGTATGCTAGCTTCCTTGCTTTGACGGTGTCTAACAGTCTGTTATCTAGTTTATATTAAAGGTGATATGCAAAGGTATAATCACAAAATTGATGTAAAGTAGTTTCTAGCAGCTTGCTGCAATATAAACGTGTCTGTGTAATAAATTTTAATAAATTACACCACAAAATGCTGAAAAGTAGAAGTTTCATGGTCTTTTTTAGTATAGTTATGCTTCGGCAATTTCTGGAAATCATCGTCATCCATGACGTCATATTAGGATGCAACTTGTTTTGTTTGCATTGAGATTCGTTATGATTCTTTAAAGAGACTCTTGTTTTACATTATTTTTAAGAGCATATTTCTAAGTCCATCATTACGCATGTGTGTTGTTGTGCAATTGGTTGTCGAAATGTTTATTTTCCGGTTGCGATAGAACGTTTTACCAGTTGCTGGCTGAGCCGATTTTGCGTCAACAGTGTATGCTTGCAGTTGCCATTGTTCTGCTGATAAATCTTCTTCGTCACTTGGCATTATAACTATTAATCTTAATTATAAATACTAGTATTCATGTGCATTTGATTATGATAAATACGGCTAGTATACAGTCAACAGATGGTAACGGCAACCAAACTGTACAGATGCATGTTTTCCTGGTATGACGTCGTCGACTTGCAAAATGTAAACAAATCTTAGGGTGCACACTTTCAGACACTTTTACCACAATTTGCTCATTTTTTGATCTTCCTCAATATTCAAATGGGTTTGATTATAATTAAATACAGAAGGTGAGCAGTTTACTTTAAGAACCAAAAAAACGTTGCATTTGGTCTTTAAGTCTTCAACAGTTTCGATTCATAGTAGTTTTGCCCAGTATTGCTTTACTGACAAGGTTACATGATTAATTGCAGTCATGCAGAGTGGTAATTGAAATGTGGACATGAATGGTATTGCATATTTATTATTTCATGATAAAGTTTTGTGAGTTCAGCAATAGCAGTAACAGTGGACTTGTTAATGCTGCTCCAGTGATCTTAGTCTGATTAAATAGATGCTAATAGTTCAGTTGTTGAAAGGTGCAGATGAATTGTAATCTAGTGACAGTTTAGATATTTTCCTGATTTTTACATTTGTGCATGATAGTATGTTCTTGTTCTTAGCTTGTTATCTTTATACAGTTCTCTGACTATTCCTGTCTATTCCTCTTTTTTATTTCATACTTCTTTATTGTATGGTACTGCTGTTTTGATTGATTGTTGTGCTGTCAGTATTGGTAAAGTAGAGTTAATAATAATGTCAATGTTGTGATTGTTGTAGCACCGTGGAACAGTTACAGACTGAAAATAAAAGGCTTATGTCGGAAACGGATGAACTTCGAACGCAGGTAGATAATTAATGTTGTTTATTGTAAAAAAAAACTCTTGTTTTAGGTGTGATATCAATCAATCAATCATCTGTTTATTTCTGACCATAGTCCATAAAAGCTAAAAACATACTAAAAAACCATAGAAAATGAATTTACCACACCGCAATGTCAGCAAACCACTGAACGATCTGATTGCATGTCAACAAGAATGACTCGCAAACAGAACACAAGAGTTATGCACAATAGTGTCAGCAGTTGGAAGACCGAGATCTGGTAATATGCCTGACATACTGTCTCTTCTTGCATAACCAAACAACTTTTTAATGCACTTGTTATAGGCAGCCTTAAGTTTACTAAAAGCAGTAACCGAGTAATATTTCCAAAGTGCCACATCATACATACACAGGCAAAAAGACCTGAATAAAACCAGCTTTACATTTTTAGAGCAATGATGGAACCTGCTGATTAACATATTGGTGCGTACAAACAGACACTCTAATTCTCTGTATATATCATCGTCATTCAGATTGTCATTCAGCACGTGACCCAAATACCGAAACTCGGAGACAAAGTTAAGTGCACAGCCATCAAAAGTAAAATTCGTAAAGTCGTCTGTTGT
>Ga0126335_1000398_pt1 | contig 20681 bp, 18 predicted proteins | sample OlaspJWI45metaG_FD_108409 | JGI IMG/M metagenome (GOLD analysis project Ga0126335, IMG submission 108409) | Marine gutless worms symbiont microbial communities from Oahu, Hawaii - Olavius sp. 1 OAHU.JWI-45 metaG | ecosystem: Host-associated > Annelida > Digestive system > Unclassified | place... | reverse complement strand
GCGGATGTTCCTTTTGATTTGTAGCCGATCACGGCCGGGTGATCGGCTGTACGCTTACGCGTCGTCTTGATGTAGGCCCGCACGTCATCGGGTTGGTGGGATTCCCGCCGGCGATCGCCGGCGAACAGGATGGCCTTGAGGTTCTTGGCACCCATCACGGCCCCGGTGCCGGCGCGGCCGGCACTGCGCCAGCGGTCATTTTTGATAAGGGCAAATGCGACCCCGTTTTCACCGGCCGGTCCAATGGAGACCACGCCTTGCTGTTTCCAGCGGTCATCGCCAAACCGGTTGTGGACTGCCTCATGGGCAGCGTATGTATCCTGTCCCCACAGGTCGTCAGCCGGGTGTATGACCGCCCCTTCCGGCGAGATGACCAGGATTGCCGGTTCCGCGCACTTGCCACTGATCATGATCGCATCATACCCTGTGGCCGCCACGGCCAGGGGGACCTTGCCGCCGGAATAGGATTCCGCATAAAGGCCGGTTTGCGGAGATTTGGTAAAAACACCATACCGGCTGGAACCCCAGATGCCCGTTCCGGTGGCCGGCCCGGTCGCAAAAATCAGGTGATTCCCAGCATCCAGCGGGTCGATCCCGGGCGGGTTATGTTCGGACAGCAGCCAGGTGGCCAGGCCGCGGCCCCCAAGCCAGGTGGCGTATATCTCCTTGGGCGGGGTGATGATGCGGGTGGCTCCGGTATTCAGATCGATGGCCAATATCTGTCCATAGTTGCCATACATGCGGTACCTCCCGGGGAAGTGGAATGAAGTTGCTAGAGGCTATCTCAAAAATGTCTTCATGTCGGGCGTAGCCTCTGGCGAAGCCTGATTGGCCCAATCTCCGCGTTGGGCGCTCGGTTCCTATCCTCGAAATACTCGAGTATTCCTCCGGTAGGAACCTCACGGCCGCCGCACCTTGAACCAATATCCTATTTTTGAGATAGCCTCTATTCTTGGTCGTTGGGATCAGTATCCGCCTTTTTCACAGCTTTTTCAAGGGCGGCACTGTGGACGTTACCCGCAAAATGAACCGGGCTTTTGCCATGAATCGGATCCCAACCGGCCGGGTCGGCTGAACAGTAAAACTGGGGCTCGAGGCCCATGCGGACAATGGCCTCTGCAGTTTCCAACCCGATCATTTTTTGGGCGGCCTGCCAGGTCGCCCCGCAGGGTGCCCCCCGCCGGACATCAATTTCCGTGATGCGGCCGTTTTCTACCTTAACCGAAAACTCGGGGGCCCCGAACTGTTCACTGTAGTGGCCGAGACGAACCTGCCTCGAAAGGCCGCATCAGGTGGGGGGGGTAATTACCAGGCCGTCCCGGGACTTTTTGCCGGAGGCCACGACGGGGATGCCCAGTTTCGTACACAGGGCGCCCAGGTCCACGGACAGGTCAGGGTGGCCGATAAAATCCAGCACGAGGTCGGCTTCGATATGATCAGGCAGATATTCGGAGGCATCGTCGATGACCGGGGGCAGGGGTGTGTCGATGTCCACGGTTTCAACGATAAAGCGGTCCCGGCCGAATTCGCGGATGCCTTTTACCTTGGCCGCACCGCTTTGGTTTTGCTGGAAAATGATAATTTTCTGTTTGGTTGTCATAGGCAAAACATTCGTAGTTAGTGGCTAGCTGGCACCAGGTTCCAAGCTATCCAGCTGTAAGTCATACTCGGTTTCCAAGGTGTCGAATTTCTGGCTGATAATTTCAAGGTCGGCATACAGTTTATCGATTTCTCCCTGGCATTCGTGTATGGCGCGGGAGAGGCTGCCGATTTTCTTGCCGTCCTGGCGCCGGGATGCTTCCAGCAGCCGCTGATTCAATTCGGCCAGGCTGTTTTCGTCCCGGGCAATGGCCTCTTCAGTACGCTCCAGCTTATGTTTAAGCGGTTTCAGCGCCCGGCTTTTGGCGTTGATAATCCGGGATCGCTCCCTTTTCAGTGCCTTTCGGGTGGCCGCCGGCCGGCTGCGGTCCACCGCCTCTCCGGCGGGCACTGTTTCTTCACAGGCCCAACCGTCGCGGTCGAGAAAGTCGCTGTAGGGCCCTTCGAACACCGTCACCGATTCTTCCTGGAATACGATCAGGCGCCGGGCAATAGAGTGCAGAAACATTTCATTATGGGTCACCATTATGACCGCCCCCTCGAAATTGTCAATGGCGGCCAGCAAGGCGTCGCAGGAATCCATGTCCAGGTGATTGCTCGGTTCGTCGAGCAAAAGGAGATTGACCGGGGTTACCAGCAGCTTGCCGAGCATGACCCGGCTCTTTTCACCTCCGGAAAGCACGCTGATTTTTTTCAAGGCATCGTCCCCGGAAAACATCATGGCCCCGCAGACATTGCGGGCCAACTGCCGGTCTGTGTCCGGATGGGTGAAAAGGATTTCATCTTCCACGGTGTTGCTGGCCACCAGGGTCTGCACGTTGGTCTGTTCGAAGAAGCCCGGGACCACGTTGGGGTTGTAGGTAATGCTGCCCGCGCTGGGTGTGAGCAGGCCGGCGATCAGCTTGAGCAGGGTCGTTTTGCCTTTTCCATTTTTGCCGATGACGCAGATGCGGTCACCCTTGTTGACGGTAATAGACAAGCCGGGGATCAAGTGTTCGGCATCCGGCTTATAGCGAAAATCAAGCGCGTTGACGGTCATGACGTGCTTCGGGGCAAACGGGGCGCTTTTAAACGTGAAGTCGAGGGTCTGGACCGCCTCCAGTTTGTCCTTTTTTTCCATTTTGCCCAGGGTCTTGATGCGGGACTGGACCATGTTGGCCAGGCGGGCTTTGGCCCGGAACCGGGTGATGAACAGTTCGATTTCTTTGCGCTTTTTTTCATCATTGACCCTGGTTTTCTCGTAGATCTCTTCTTCCTGGGCCAGCTGGTTATAATATTTCTGGGTGTCACCGGCGATTTTCCGGATCTTGCGGCGATGAATGCCGGCCACGTGGGTCACCAGGCCGTCCATGAAGCCGCGGTCGTGGGTGATCAACAGGACCTCGTGGGGCCAGTTGTTGAGAAACCGGGTAATCCAGCGAATCGAGGTGATGTCCAGGTAGTTCGTCGGTTCGTCGAGCAGCAACAGGTCGGGCTCGGCCACCAGTACCTTGGCCAGGTTCAGACGCACCTGGTATCCGCCGGAAAACTCCCCGGGGGGGCGCTGCATGTCCGCGGGGGTGAACCCCAGGCCGGCCAGAATTTTTTCGACCTTCCAGGCCTGGTCCTTCTCCGCGGCGGGCAGTCCCTGCATGCCTTCCTCTAATATCGTGTCCCGGGAGAATGACAGGTGCTGCTGAACGTACCCGATACGATAGTTTTTAGGGATGACGACCGCACCTTCATCAGGCTGCTCCTTGCCGATGATCATTTTCAGCAAAGTGGTCTTGCCGTGACCGTTGCGGCCCACCAGGCCTACCCGCTCCCGATTGTTAATGCGCACACTGACCCTGTCGAGCAGGCTGCGGTTGCCGAAACTTTTAGAAAGGTTGTCGATGCTGATCATGCTGAAGGTCTATAAAGTAACCGCCTGCAGGTGTCAACGAAAGAACCGGGTGCCCTGCGACGGCTTCAAAGGGCGGAAAGGCGCTGACGGACCCAGGCAAGGCCGGTCCTTCCGAGGGCGCGATGCAGGGCCAGGCCCAGGGGAAGAAGCGCCTGCACCAGAGGCGTCAGATAACAGATGCGAATAAGATCGGCATAGAGTTGCTGCATGGTGGCGGCTTCCAGCAAAATGGTATTCCCGGCCCTTTTCAGGCACCACCGTGTCGCCACCCGGCGGGCGGCCGGAGCGCCGTCGCGAAAACGGATTTCAGCGTAAAACGGGCCCCGGGGACTAAAGGGTTGCGGGGCGGCCGGATTTTCAAGCGCAGCTACGGCGGTTCGGGCCAGGGAACGCCGCAGGGCTTCCACTTTTTGAGGAACCTGCGGCGTCGGTTTAGGGACGGCAAAGGTGATGAGGCCGGGTAAGGCCTCCCGGGCCTGATCGCAGGCCACGGGGCAGCCGGAGAAGAAAAGCGGCCGAATCCCATACGGCGCCAGGACAGCACCGAACAGTTCCACTTCCGACAGGGGCTGTCCATTGACCGTCAACCGGGCAATCCGGGAGGTGAGGGTGTGGGCAAGGAAACCGCTGGTGCCGGAGGCGGCATGCAGGCCCACAAACAGCACCGCGTCGGCCCCATCCGGGCTGCCGATTCCGGGCACCGCACCCCGGCGGTAGCCCTGGATCAGCGTTGCCCTAGAATCGATCAATTCCGGGATCAGATTGTAGCCGGTACGGTGGAAGTCGTGGATGGTGATACGGGGAACACCGGCCTCGAAAAGGGCAGTCGTCACCGCTTGGACATCCCTTGTCATGGCCAGGCAGGCGGCAGGCCAGCCCGGGGTCACAAAAGCGGACGCCGCGTAGTCCGGGCATCCGGTACTGCCTTCGATGTCGGCGATAATGAGAATGTGTCGGTACACTGCCTATTTCTTACCCATGGAAAAGTACCGGGGAACCCGTGCGGTAATCGATGAGACGATTTCGTAGTTAATGGTGCCCAGCATGCCGGCAATCTCGTCCGCTGGTATGGATTCATTGTCCTGGCGGCCAATGGCCACGACTTCATCACCGGTGCGAACGCCTTCTATGTGGCCCACATCGAGCATGGTAAGGTCCATGCACACTCGGCCGACAATGGGAGCCCGCTGCCCCCGTACCAGCATGGTACCCCGGGAACTCAGCAGGCGGCTGTAGCCGTCGGCATAGCCCAGAGGGACGGTGGCAATGGTCGTAGGAGCCGGTGCCCGGTAGGTCATCCCGTAGCTGACGCAGAAACCGGTGGGGACCTTTTTTACATGCACCAGGCGTGCTTTAAGGGCCATGGCCGGTCGGGTGGCCAGGTTGTCGAGATTCACCTCGGCCGAAGGGTTGAGCCCGTAGAGGGCGATGCCGGCCCGCACCATGTCCAGGTGGGTATGCGGATGGGCGATGATAGCGGCACTGTTTGCGGCGTGGCGGATCTTGAATTCCAGGCCGTGTTTTTGCAGTTCATCGATATAGTCGCAAAACAGGGCAAATTGTTTTTCCGTATACGTGCTACCACGACTGTCTGCGGCTGCAAAGTGGGTGAAAATGCCTTCCAGGTCAAGTCCTGGAAGCTTCGCGATTCGGATTGCAAGATTGATGCGGCGGGAATCAAGCGCCGTTCCCTTTTCGCCGGTCGGACGCAGGCCGAGACGCCCCATGCCGGTATCGGTTTTGAGATGGGCGACGATCTGGCTTCCAGCGGCCACAGCTGTATCCGAGATAGCCGTGGCTGTATCCAGGTCGAAAACGGTCAGGACCAGATCATGTTCCAGGGCCAGGGAGGCAAACTCGGGTGGTGTGTAGTTCATGACCAGGATCTGACCGTCGATCCCGGCTTTTCTGAGGGCCACCGCCTCCTGGATTCGGGCCACCCCCAGCCAGTCGGTGCCTCCAGCCAGGGCCTGCCGGGCCACTTCCACGGCGCCGTGGCCATAAGCGTTGGCTTTTACCACGGCCATAAACCGGGCCCCCGGGGACGTCACCTTTTTCAGCTGCTGAATGTTGATCGTGATCGCGTCGAGATCAATGTCAGCTCGAACCAGCGGAGTATCCAAAATACGGTCCTCACTTTTAATCCGATCAGCGAGCGTATTCCCCGCAGCTTGTTGGAGCGCAGCAGAAATCCCGCTTACCGGGGCTGCAGGGAGCGTTCAAACTGAAAAACCTCGTAAAAAGCTTTCTCAGGCTTTTTACGAGGTTTTCTGAACAAAATCAAATGATTTGTCCGAACCACCGCTGCGGGTTTACGGACTGATCTAAACGGCTAGAGAAGCGCGTCTATATCTGTATATTCCATATTGAAAGCATCGGCGACGCCTTTATAGGTTACCTTGCCATTGACCACGTTGGCGCCCAGCTTGATTTCGTTGTTTTCCTGCATGGCCTTTTTCCAACCCTTGTTGGCGATCTCCACCGCATAGGGCAGGGTGGCATTGGTCAGGGCCAGGGCGCTGGTCTTGGCCACCGCACCGGGCATATTGGCCACGCAATAGTGGATAACGCCGTCTACAACGTACGTAGGATCACCGTGCGTGGTGGCCTTGCTGGTTTCGAAGCAGCCACCCTGGTCAATGGCCACGTCCACGAGCACGGAACCCTCTTTCATGGTGGCCAGCATGTCCCGTGTGACCAGGTGGGGCGCTTTCGCGCCGGGAATCAGCACCGCCCCGACCACCACATCGGATTTCTTGACCAGCTCCCGGATCGTAGCCGGGCTGGACATCATCGGAATGCAGTTGGCCGGCATCACATCGCTCAGGTAGCGCAGGCGGTCAAGGTTCATGTCCAGCAGGTAGACCTGGGCGCCCAGGCCGCAGGCCATTTTCGCGGCATGGGTCCCCACGACGCCGCCCCCAATGACCGTTACGACCCCCGGTTCAACGCCGGGAACGCCGCCGAGCAGGACCCCCTGGCCGCCCTGGGCCATTTCAAGATATTTGGCGCCTTGTTGAATGGCCATACGGCCAGCGACTTCACTCATGGGCGTAAGCAGGGGCAGGCTGCCGTCGGCTTTCTGGATGGTTTCATATGCAATATTGATGGAGTCGCTATCGATCAGGGCCCGGGTAAGTTCCTCGGCGGCAGCCAGATGTAGATAGGTAAACACGATCTGGTCTTTGCGAATCAGATCGTACTCAGCCGGCAGGGGCTCTTTTACGTGCATCACCATGTCGGCTTTTTCAAAGACCTCGGCCGGGGTGGCGATCAGTTCGGCCCCGGCTGCGGTGTATTGTTCGTTGGCGAAGCCGCTGCCGGTGCCGGCATCTTGTTCGACCAAAACAGTGTGTCCATTCTGCCGCATGACTTCTACGCCGGCCGGCGTCATGCAGACCCGATTTTCCTCAGCTTTAATCTCCTTTAAAATTCCGACTATCATGATTGCCTCCTTGTTTAACGAGCTTTATTTTGTGTTTCCGGTATCAGATCCGATGAACGCTTTATTTAGCCATCACCCACGGTCAGGGTGATCTCGGCAAGTTTGTCCCGGATGCCCTTGGGCAGCAGGATCCATTTGCGCTTGGATTTCATGACGACAAAGGTCTCGCTGGATTTGATCCCTCCGACCTTGTATAGCTTTTCGGAAAGAAAACGGTGCAGCCCAACCATGCCTTCCACCGAGATGACTTCCACGATGATGTCATACTGGCCTGTGACCACACAGGCCCAGACCACCTGGTCCAGAGCGGAGATTTCCTCCAATTTGGTGTCCAGTTGGTAGGTTTCCAGCCGGATGCCCACAAAAGCCGTGGTCAGCCCACGAGTTTTATAAGCGTCAATCAGCCCCGCTATTTTCAAAACAGCTGTATCGGTCAGCGCTTTGAGTCGGGAGCGGACCGTGGGGCTGGTAATGTTGAGATGCTCCCCGATCTTGCCGGCCTGCAGGCGTCCGTCTTCACTGAGCTTGCTGATAAGCTGTTTGTCAATGGCGTCGATTTGCTTTTTGGTCATATCCATAAATCCGCTGGCCGCCAGGACCTTCGTCCAAAACTCCGAAGCATACAGGTTTTTAAAAGCGGGCCCATTGAGCTTTACAAAAGTGACAATAGAAAGTGTGTTACGAACACTATGCAGACCGAAAAGGCTTTGAAAGAATTACGGGGTATATATTGCAATATTGAAAATATATTGTCAACATATTTTTCAAATAAAAAATTTAATAACTGTAAATTTTCATATTGTGGGTTGGGGATGGTTGGTCATTCTCGTTCCGCGTAGAGGGTGTGAGCCTGGTAGGAACTGCGTACAAACGGTCCACTGGCTACCTGTTCGAAGCCGGCAGCCAGGGCTCTTTTCTTCCAGCGGTCGAATTGCTCGGGTTCAAGGTAGGCTTGCACGGGCAGATGGGCTTTGGTCGGCTGCAGGTATTGCCCCAGGGTCAGCATTTTGCAACCGACGGTCAACAGGTCGCTCAATGCCCTTTCGATTTCGTCCTCGGTTTCGCCCAGTCCGAGCATCAACCCGGACTTGGTCGGAATGGACGGCGCCAGGCGGGCCGCGGTCTCTAAAAGTTGAAGCGAGCGGGCATAGACCGCTTCCGGACGAACGGTCGGGTAGAGGCGTGACACCGTTTCGAGGTTGTGGTTCAGGACATCCGGCTTGGCGGCCAAAACATCTTCGAGCGCCGACCGGCTGCCGCCGAAATCGGGTATCAGAACCTCGACCTTTACGTCCTGGATGCGGCGGCGCAATTGGGTGATGGTGTCTGCGAATACCGCGGCGCCGCCATCCGGCAGGTCATCCCGGGTTACCGAGGTCACCACCACATACTTGAGTTCGAGGGCGGCGGCGGCTTCAGCCACGCGCTGCGGTTCCTGCCGGTCAAGACTGCCGTCGGGGCCATGGGCCACGGCACAAAACCCGCAGGTCCGGGTGCACCGATCGCCAAGTATCAGAAAAGTAGCGGTTTTATGGGAAAAGCACTCCCACTGGTTGGGGCACTTGGCCTCCTGGCAAACCGTATGGAGGGCCCCTTTTTTGATCATCTCCCGCACATTTTCATAGGCCGGGCCGGTGGGGAGCCGTTTGCGCAGCCAGGCCGGTTTGGGCTGGCGCTTTTGGGTGGTTATCTTCAATTCAAGGAATACCTTTTGTTCTATTTGGTTAGAATATCAAGAGGGGTCAAGGGTTCAAGGGGCCAGTGTTTTTCCTCGGTTTTTGTTTTTCACTCGACCTCTCGGACCCTGGAACCCTGTTGCTTCGCCTCCAAGCACCGGTAAAGAGTCCTCTAATCGCTACACTTGCTTGGTTGCTGCATCTTCCCACGCTATATTGAAAACTTCCGCCATATGGGCGGCCAGCCGTTCGCGAACCCTGGCAACCGTGACATCGGTCGCCCCGGCTTGGGCGAGAGAGACGATACCCACATCGGTCAACCCGCAGGGTTTGATCCAGGTGAAAGGGGTCAGATCGGTGACCACGTTCAGCGCCAGGCCATGCAGGGTGACGCCTCTTTTCACCGCGATACCGATGCTGCCCAGCTTGTTGTTCCCGATCCAGATACCCCGGTTTTTGGAATTGCGCTCCGCCCGGATTCCCCAGTCGGCTGCTGTGCGGAGCATGGCCTCTTCGAGGCGGTCGACATAATCGGCCACACCCAGGCCGGTCGCTTTCAGGTTGATGATCGGGTAGACCACCAACTGGCCGGGGCCGTGATAGGTGATGTTGCCGCCGCGTTCAGTTTCGAAAACCGCGACGCCGTGATTGGCCAGAAACGCGTCGGAGACCGTCAGGTTTTCACGGCCACCGCGTTTTCCCAGCGTGAAGACCGGGGCATGTTCAAGAAAAAGGACGATTCCGGCCTTCTTGGCAGACCGGACTTCAGCGGCCAGACGGTACTGCAGGTCAAGGGCTTCGGCATAGGGAATGATCGCCAGGTCCCTGCGGGTCCACCGGTTGTGAGGCCCCAGTTTTACAGGTGTTTCTATCTGTCCGGAGATTGCGGTTGGCATACGGTCAAACGGCCAGTTACGGGCCCTGTCAAATTGAATTGTTTCGATTTCAAATATGAATGTCACTCTGAGCGCAGTGAGCCGACTACGCTACTGGGGCGAAGTTGGCTCACCTCTGCGCGCCTCGCGATGACGGATATCTATACTATCATACATTAATAATTGGCCAGGCGATGCGCAACGTTAGCCTCGCAAACATGGCTTCCGGGCCGCTAACGTCTCATCGAGACGCTTGACCTTGGTGTTGACCGGGGCGGCGTGCAGTGCATCCGGTTTCTCCCGGGCCTCGGCGGCTATCGCTTTCAGCGTGTCGATAAAGCGGTCGATATCCTCCTTGCATTCAGACTCCGTGGGCTCGATCATCAGGGCACCGGGCACGACCAGGGGGAAGTAGATGGTCGGGGGGTGTACCCCGTTATCGATCAAGCGTTTCGCGATATCCAGGGTTGTCACGCTGAAAGTTTCCTGCTTGGCATCAGTAAACACGCATTCATGCATGCAGGGCCGGTCGTAGGGCAAATGGAACGTATCTTTCAAGCTCTCTTTGATGTAGTTGGCATTCAAAACGGCATACTGGCTGACCTTCTTGAGATCGGCTCCCAGGCTGCGAATATAACTGTAAGCCCGGACCAGGATGCCAAAGTTCCCGTAAAAGGCGTGGATCTTGCCGATTGAATCGGGGAAATCATCTGAGAGGGTATACTGCCCGTCTTGCTCCACGACCCGCGGTACCGGCAGGAATCTTTCCAGCCGTTCGGTGACGCACACCGGGCCGCTGCCCGGACCACCACCGCCGTGCGGCGTGGAGAACGATTTATGCAGGTTCAGGTGCAGGACATCCACGCCCGTGCAGCCGACATTGACGATGCCCATGATGGCATTCATGTTGGCGCCGTCACCATATACGAGCCCGCCCTTGTTGTGTACGATGTCGGCGACCTCGCCGATATGGTCTTCGAACAAGCCCAGGGTATTGGGATTGGTCACCATGATACCGGCCGTATCCTCATCCATGACCGCGGCGATATCCGCCGGGTCCAGCACGCCCTGCGCATTGGATTTGACCGGGATGGATTTATATCCACACAGGGCCGCGCTGGCCGGGTTGGTGCCGTGGGCCGTATCCGGAATCAAAACCTTGGTGCGGGGCTTGCCCTGGCTTAAATGATAGGCATGAAAGATCATCATGCCGGTCAGCTCGCCGTGTGAGCCGGCCGCGGGCTGCAATGAGACCGCCGGAAAGCCGGTCACTTCGGCCAGGTATTGCTGCAGTTGGGAATACAGCTTCAAGGCCCCCTGGCTGAGCTCGGGAGGCAGCAGGGGATGCGCATTGGCGAACCCGGGTAATGCAGCCTGGCGCTCATTGGTTTTGGGATTGTATTTCATAGTGCACGATCCCAGGGGATACATGCCGGTGTCGACCCCAAAATTCCAGGTGGACAGGCGGGTATAATGGCGGACCACATCAAGCTCGCCCAGATCCGGGAAATCCGGCCCATCACCGACCAGTTCACTGTCGATCTCGGCGTCCGGGACATCGCTTGCGGGGATGGACATGCCCATGCGTCCCGGGGACCCCTTTTCCCATAGGAGCGGTTCGTTGAGGATCAGTCCGGTGGTTCCGATGGGTTCTTTCATGACTGCACCTCCTTTATCAGCTCATCCAGGTCTTCTTTGGAAGCGGTCTCCGTGGCACACAGCAGGTAGCTACCGTCCAGATCCGGATACCAGGGCCCCAGGGGGACCCCGGCCACGATCTTCTTCTCCAGCAGTTGCCGGTAGGTGGTATCGAACCCGTCGGGGAAGGTCACCACGAATTCATTGAAGGTCGCTGCGGCAAAGGGGCTGGTAAAACCGGCCTGGGCCAGTCCGTTTTTCAGGTACTGGGCCTTGTTATGGTTAAGCCGGGCCAGTTTGCGGATCCCGGTCCCGCCTAAAGAGGCCATGTACATGGCGGACAGGTTGGCGCACAGGCCCTGGTTGGAGCAAATGTTCGAGGTGGCCTTCTCACGGCGGATATGCTGTTCACGGGTTGCCAGCGTGAGGACAAACCCACGCTTGCCGTCCCGGTCAACGGTCTGCCCGATGAGTCGCCCGGGCATGGCGCGCAGACACTTTTTCGTGGCGGCAAACATGCCCAGGCCCGGTCCCCCGTATGAGCGCGGGATGCCGAAGCTCTGGCCTTCACCGCAGGCCACGTCGGCGCCGAGACTGCCGGGGTTTTTGAGCAGGCCGTATGCCAGAGGCTCGCTGAAAGCCACGATGAACAGGGGCTTGGGGTCTGTGTGGACCTTGGCCGCCAGCGTTTTGAGGTCCTCGACACAGCCAAAAAAATTGGGAGACTGCACGGCGACACCGGCCAGTTCTTCCAGGTTGGTCAGGCTGGCAAGATCCGTGCGGCCGTCCGCCCCATAGGGCAGTTCGATGATTTCGTATCCGGTTGGCGCCAGATAGGTTTTGACGACCGCGCGGTACAGCGGATTGATAGCGGTTGAAACAGCGACCTTTTTGCGGCGGGAAACCCGGATCGACATCAGCAGGGCTTCCGCCAGCCCCGACGCACCGTCATACATGGAGGCATTGGCCACATCCATGCCGAGCAGGGAGGTGACCAGGGTCTGGTATTCGTAGATGGCCTGGAGCGTACCCTGGCTGATTTCCGGCTGGTAGGGGGTGTAGGCCGTGAAGAACTCGCCCCGCAGAATCAACTGGCGGATGGTTTCGGGGATATAGTGGTCATAGCTGCCCGCGCCCAGGTACACCTTGTACTCGGGGGTGGCGGCCATATCGGCGGATAGGGCGTCCATATGGCGGTTGAGTTCCCACTCGGACATCGGCTCGGGCAGTTTGAGCGGTTCCGATCGCCAGCAGTCTTTGGGAATGGTGGCGAACAGGCCGTCCAGACTATCGACACCAACCACTTTGAGCATGGCTTGAATGTCTTGTTCGGTATGGGGTAAGTAGCGCATGGTGTTATCCTTTCAGAACCTCAAGGTAACCGTCCTTGTCCATGAGGGCCTCGGTTTCGGATGCATCCGAGACCTTGATCTCGATCATCCAGCCTTCTCCGTAGGGATCATTGTTGACCAGTTCGGGAGCATCTTCCAAGTCTTCGTTGATGGCGGTAATTTCGCCGCCCACCGGCATATACAGCTCGGATACGGCCTTGACCGACTCCAGGGTGCCGAATTCGTCGCCTTTGGCAAAGCTGTCACCCACACCGGGCAGCTCCACGAAAACGATGTCACCCAACTGGTCCTGGGCATAATCGCTGATACCGATTTTGGCCGTGTCGTCGGACGGTTTGACCCACTCGTGGTCTTCGGCGTATTTTAAATCCTCAGGTAAATTAAGCTCGTTCAACTCTTTCATTTAGGTCCCTCCTTTTTTATACCGTTGCAATGAAATGGGTTTTGTCTTTGTTTTTTACTCCTCCCCCTCGACGGGGGAGGTTGGGTGGGGGTGCTTTTCGGGTAATTTCGGTACTGCCTAAAAAGGGCTCTGTGCGTCCAGTCACCCTCCCCCAGCCCCTCCCGTCAAGGGAGGGGCGTTTGTTTTTTACAACATGTCCTTCAAGGGCCGCCGGGCCGTGCGATCCGGCCGGATATCGTCAACGATCATGGCTTTGAGTTTGCGGCGTTTGTCCTGCAGGTAAATGAGGGTTCCAGCCGGCAGGTCACTGGAGACTTTCACAAATCCGCAGCACAGGCCCTTGGCCCTAAAGCCCTCCGGTTTATCCGGGCTGGCCAGGGAATAGATACGATCCTGGTGCCGCCCGATACCCATATCCGTGGCGCAGGTCAATACCGTACCGAGGGTGCGGCCGACATCATCGACGACCTTGGTTTCCGCCGGGTTGGCCACTTTGCGCAGGTCAAAGCCGGCAAAGGGGCGGGTATAATCGGCATCCCCGGCTGCCAACAGGGCCTGGCTGCCGAGGAATGTTTTTGTGAAGGCGGTCTGGCCGGCGTCCCACGGGAGGGCAAACGGCCAGGGGTTGTTGCGAAACGGCCAGGGACCGATATCCTGATGGCTTAACGGCAGGCCGGCCCCGGCCCGTAATGAGTCACGGGCTGCCAGTCCGCAGGGGACGATCCCGAACGAATCACCGGCGGCCAGCAGTTCATGCCAGAGCGTCACAGCCTGGTCGGCGGCGACAAAGAGCTCGAATCCGAATTCTCCCGTATAACCGGTACGGGACACCAGGGCGGTGGTACCGGTTTGCAAATGAACCGGTTGGTTGTGGTCAGCGGTGGTTTCGAAATAGCCTTTAAAGGCAAAATAGGGCAGTTTTTGGAAGACCGTTTCAGGCTCGGCCAGGACCTGGGAGAGGATTTTAGCGGCTGCCGGGCCCTGGATGTCGATTTTACCAAGCGCATCGGTCAGGTCTGTGATCCGCATCGTTTCCGGGGTGTCGGCCTGGCCTATGAGGTGGGCGGCGACGCCGGCACCCATACCGGCATTGACCACGATCATGTAGTGATTGGAGGCCACCTGGAAAACAATGGCGTCGTCGATGACATGGCCGCGATCGTCCAAAAAGGCGCCATAAACGCAGCGTCCGGGCGACAAAGGCACCTTGGCCGGTCCAATGCATCCCGCCAGGTTGCTGGTGAAGGTGGCCTGCAGCAGGTCGCAGGCACCGGGGCCCTGGACGAGGACTACAGCCATATGGCTGGTATCGAAAAGGCCGGCCGTGGTCAGCACGGCCAAGTGTTCCGCCTTGGCGCCGGCCTCGTACCACATGGGCATGTGATAGTCTCCGAATACGGCCATGTTGGCACCCTGGCCGGTGTGCCAATCATGCAGCTGGGTGGTTTTCATTGAGCCCCCTGTGTGCCTGGGTGCGCGCTTGATGCGTCCGGACATCCCTATAGGATATACGGCACCTTGATGTTGTACCCTTTGTAGATGACGAAGGTTTCTACCGACCGGACATCTTTGATTTTGACCGCCTCTTCGGTGTAGAATTCCAGGAGGCCGAAGCCTTCCTTCAGCAATACAACCAGGATCAGGTCGAACCGGCCGGTCACCACGCTGACACTGACAACGCCTTTCAACTTACTGAATTCCTCACCTTTCTTGACCAGGTTCATGGATTTCAGTTTGACGCCGATCATGACCAGTCGGTGACCTTTCAGGGCTTCGGGATCCACCAGGCCGGAAATCTCCAGGACCCCTTTTTGTTTGAGTTTACGGACCCGACTGCGCACTGTGTTTTCCGCAAGGGACAGATCTTCGGCAATTTTCTTGTAGGAAGCCCGTCCGTCCCGTAGGCGCTTGATGATTTCGATGCTGCTGTCGTCGATTTTCATATCCGGCATCCTATTTGTGCGGGTGTCGCCGCATCACCCGGTAAGCTTCGGGCGTGGTCAGGATGGAGCAGAGCAGTTGATGGATGATCGATTGTGAAGCCCGGAAGTTCGCTTTTTATTGGCGGTTCAAAAAACGTTTGAAACTGCAAGACCTAAAGGTTTATGGGTAGGCTGTTCGCCTGGCGCTTACTGCGGCACACTAACCACCCATTAGAATATGTTGACGAAATTGTCAATAAAATAATATCAATTTGATGATTACATCAAAATAATATTAAGTTTTAGCTGAAAATATAAATTTATGCGCTAATTCAATAAGGGGGTATGTCGAATGAGCCTGAAAACAATGATGCTGGGTGCCGGGCCGGGTGGGTATGTGGCGGCCGTCAGGGCGGCCCGGCTTGGGGCGGACGTGACCCCTGTGGAAGATGACAATGTGGGGGACCGGCCTTGGATGGGGCGGCATCTCTTCTAAAATTTTAGGCCACCTCTAATAATTGCCTTTTTGCCCGACTTCTTGGTGACATTGAGATTATGATCCTCGAAATATTCAAAATATTTACCACGCAAGGCACTGGCTTCGCGGGCGCCTCCGGTTAAAATTTAAATGCGCCTTGAACTCCAACAAGAATCCCAATTATTAGAGATACCCTTTAAACTTCACGACTGACCGACCCTGGCGGAGATCATGTTGGAAACAGGACTCAAGGCCCTGGATCGCGGGCTGCACGGTTGAAGCAGACTTTTTTGAGTTGGGTTCTAATAGTGCCCTTCGTCCTCGGAAAATGGCGGTCTGCGGTTAACCATGGCTTCGAGCATGATGAGCTCGGCATCGGTATGATTGATGACCGGCGCTTTGATGATAAGTAGTCCGTCGGCTTGTGGTTGCCGGTAGATATAGCGCGGGCTTTCGTGATGACGGGTTTTAATCGTCTCCAGGGTGCGGCCGGTGACTGCTGATTCAAAGCTGGCCTGCCCGTAACACAGGCAGACATAAGTCTTGTCCTGCTCTGCCTCCAGGTAGAGCCCCGTGCCCCGGATTCCGGCAACGGCCGTGGGTGTGACAAAGCGGGCTCGGCTTTGACGCAATACAGTCAACACTTTACCGCGGGTCAAGTTCACAACCTGGCCGGCTTTCTCCGCGAGGGTTTTTTCCGGTGCGGCCGGCAGCTCAAGCCGGGTGTTATCCCTTACAAGAAAAACGGATTTCCCTAAAACGAAAACGGCCATGGCCGGCGTCCCGGTTTCCACGATGTCGCCGTAATTGACCGGGGTACCGACCTGGGCCGGCTCTCCGTTTAGCCGCACGTCCCCGCGGACCCGCTTCATTTCCGGTTCATATCCCAGGCGGCCCATGGCCGCGGCGGTTTTGACCAGGACCGGGAAGGGCACCAGCCCCAATGTGCTGCCCGTCAACAGCCAGCGCAAAGTCCGGCGACGTTCTATTTTAAACTGATCGTTCTGCATGACAGTCCCCCGTTGCGAATGATGATTGGGTGCTTATTTTATTGAAAGTGGTTTCAAAACCTTCCCTCGAACTCAACCTCTGTGTTGGGTGCTCGGTTTAAATCCTCGAAATACCTTAGTATTCCTCCGGTTTAAACCTCGCAGCCGCCTTGATTTCGAGCCCGATTGAAGGTCTTGAAACCGCTTCTGGGCAACCCATTCTAACCGCTCAATAGTGCGGGAAAGCTATAGAAATGATACGCGCTCAGCAGAATGGACGCAACTACATTTTTCTCCCCACGCGCCTAAGGCGGTACTTCAAAACGGAGACATCCGATGACCAGAGACCTATCAGACGCTTACCGTGAAATGCGAAAACTGCGGGGTCCGGATTACAAGCCGCGGACCCATCACCTGGATACCGACGGCTGGGCCCGCTATACGAATCGACTGTTTCTCGAGAGCAGCCCCTATCTGCTGCAACACGCCCACAACCCGGTGGACTGGTATCCATGGGGCGAGGAGGCGTTTCAAAAAGCCCGCGCGCAAAACCTGCCGATCCTGGTCAGCATCGGCTATGCGACTTGCCACTGGTGCCACGTGATGGAAGCGGAATCTTTTGAAGATGAGGAGATTGCCCGGACGATCAATACCAACTTCGTACCGATTAAAATCGACCGGGAGGAGCGTCCCGATGTGGATTCGATTTACATGCAGGCCGTCCAGGCCATGGGACTGGGTGGCGGATGGCCCTTGAATGTCTGGCTGACCCCGGACCTGAAGCCTTTTTTCGGCGGTACCTACTTTCCGGCCCGGGATGGGGACCGCCCCGGGGCTACCGGGTTTCTTTCGATTCTCAAAGCGCTCAAGGCCTATTATGACGACAACCGGAGCAAGGTGGATGAAACCGCGCGGGCGCTGGCCGCTCATCTTTCAGCGTTGAATGAAACGTCCGCTGACGGGGACTTGCCGCGGGAAGCTGCCCTGGACAAGGTCGTGGCTCTGTTTCAACGGATATACGACCCGGTCAATGGCGGCGTGCGTGGTGCCCCCAAGTTTCCCAGCAGCCTGCCGGTGCGGCTGCTGCTGCGCCATTATCGTCGTTCGGGTGATACGGCCGTTTTGAATATGGCCGTCCACACCCTGGACAAGATGGCGGCCGGCGGCATGTACGATCATATTGGCGGCGGTTTCCACCGGTATTCTACCGACGCGAGCTGGCTGGTACCGCACTTTGAAAAGATGCTATACGACAATGCGCTGCTGGTACCGGCCTATCTGGAAGCGTATCAGGTGACCCGTAATCCGCGTTTTAATGAAGTGTCCCGGCAGGTCCTCGATTATGTGCTGAAAGAGATGCGGGCCCCGGAAGGTGCCTTTTACGCCGCCACGGATGCGGACAGTATCGGCCCCACCGGTGAACCCGACGAAGGGTACTTTTTTACCTGGACACCGGAAGAGGTGCGGGCCTTGTTGGACCCGGAATCCGCAGAGACTGTGATGGCCTACTTCGCCATGAGCGACGAGGGCAATTTTGAAGGACGCAATGTGTTGCATACGCCGCAATCGTCCGAAAAAGTGGCGCAAAAACTGGGGGTCGCAGTTGCCTCATTCACAGCCGTTATCGACCGGGCCAGAGAAACATTGTGGACCGCGCGCTGCCAGCGGAACCAGCCGCTACGCGACGAAAAGGTGCTGGTCGCCTGGAACGGATTGATGATTTCCGCTCTGGCCCGGGCCGGTTTCGTACTGGATCGTCCCGACTATACCACCGCGGCCGGCGAAGCAGCCCGGTTTATCCTGAACAACCTGTTAGACGGTGAGCGGCTGCACCGGTCGTGGACCGCAGGCCGGCTGGGCGGTCACGGATTCCTGGAAGATTATGCCTTTATGACGGCCGCCTTTATCGATTTATATGAGGCCACGTTTGATCTTGGCTGGCTAGACAGAGCGTGTGAATTTGAGGCCCTGACCGTCAGGTTGTTTGCCGACGAACAGGGGGGCGGTTTTTTTAATACGCCCCGGCAACATCGCGAACTGATCGTCAGGGAAAAAAGCGCCCGGGACAATGCGCTGCCATCGGGGAACTCAAGGGCCGCGTCGAATCTCTTACGTCTTTACGCCTACACAGGACAGGCTGACTACCGTCAGCGGGCCGAAGCGCTTTTTAAGGCCTTTCACGACAACTTAAAACAGAACCCGGCGGCCTATGCGGAAATGCTCCTGGCGGTTGATGCCTATTTGGACGCCAGTGTGGAAATCGTCATTGCCGCCGAGCCCGGTTGTGAACACATGACAGCGAAACTACTGGATGTCGTGCGTGAAACCTTCCTGCCCAACCAGGCTGTCTTCGTTGGTGATAACACCGCCATTCAGCAGGCGGACCACCGGATTCCCCTTTTATCCGGTAAAACGACTGTTGACCACCGGTCCACTGTTTATGTATGTGGGCGTAATGGCTGCCGCCAGCCGGTTTTCAATCCAGCCCAGGTTGTAGCAGAGATATCCACAGTCGCGCTACTCGCCAAGGAAAGTTGAAGCACCGCCGGGTATGGATTTATCTGCGGGTCCGCAAATCCGGGCTGCCGGTTTCCGCTTGACCGCGGGCGGCACTTTGGCTACTTTTGAAGAAACACTGAATGCATCCATCCTGAGAGACTACCTGAGTTTTCGAAACTACTGCAGCCATGCCCATCTGTGCTCGTCCGCTGCCTGTGGATCGGCGCCCACGCTTATATGCGGGAGAACGTATGGTATCAGCCTATCAACCGGAACTTCGCAAGCACCATGTCCTGGTCGTTGATGATGATCCGGGCGTATTGCGGATGCTGCACACATTGTTCGACAATGAAGGGTTGGGGTGCCTAACCGCTGAAAACGGGGTCCAGGCCCTGGCCTGCATGCAGGACGAGCAGATAGATGTCGTCCTCACCGACCTGCGCATGCCGGGTTTAAACGGTCTCGAGTTGCTGGAGAAAATCCATGCTGAAACGGATACGGACGTAATCATTATGACCGGTCATAGCGGGGATGTCACCTTCGAAGAGATAATCGAGAAGGGCGCTCTCGATTTTATCCATAAACCCATCGAACCGCGTGAATTACTGCTGCGTCTCAAACGGATCTTGAAAGAGCGCCGTCACCGGGAAGAACGGCGCTGGATGGAAGAACAGCTCGTGGCGACCAATCGCCTGATCAAGAAAAGTGAAGAGCGGTACCGCGCCCTTTTCGACAACAGTCCGGTGGCAACTGTGGTGGTGGATCATCAAGCGCGCATCATCAGTTTCAATCAAGCCCGGGACAACACCGGCGGCCGGACGCCCAAGCCGGGGGATGTGATGTACCGCGACTTTGCCGGTGAACATGAAATCGACATGTATGCCGAGTTGCTGGACTGTATCCGCACAGGGGTGGCCAAGGAATTTCCCCAGCAAAAGTACCGCGAGAAATATCTCAACATCCGGATGTCGCCTTTCTTTGCCGGGGCGATCATCACGTCCCATAATGTGACCCAACTCAAGAAGTCGGAGCTGCAGATCCGGTCCCTGACCCAGGACCTGCTCAAGGCTCAGGAATTTGAGCGCCAGAGGATTGCCCGGGAACTGCATGACAACGTGGCCCAGAATCTGGGGGCGCTCAAGCTGGCCTTTGAAACGCTCTTTGACGGCCAGCCGGACGTGTCCGCCGCTATTCGGCAGCGGGTCGCTGACTTTTCCAAACAGTTGAGCGACGCCATTTCCAAGGTGCGGAGCATGTCTTACAACATGCAGCCCCTGAGCCTCGAACAGTTGGGCCTGGCGCATGCCGTGGACAGCTTCTGTGATGACTATCAGCAGGCCAACGCGTTGTCGGTGGATTGCAGTTATGCCGGCTTTGAAAAATTGACCCTGGATTTCGAAACCCAGATCAACGTCTACCGATTTGTTCAGGAGGCTATGAACAACGTCAGCAAACATGCCGCGGCTGACAGCGTCAAGGTCCGGCTGATTGTATCACACCCGGACCTGATCATTCGCATCGAAGATGACGGCCGGGGATTCGACGTAAAAAACCGCATGGCTGAGGCCCTGGATGAAAAGCGGATGGGGCTGCGCAGCATGCAGGAACGGATCCATCTGCTCAACGGGCATTTTGATATCCAATCGCAGGTCAATCGGGGCACTAAGATAGTGGCCCGCATTCCCGTCATTTAATAGGCGATCGCTAATCGCTGAAAGCCAGTCGTTAATAGCTTTCCCTGAGATCTTCCCACAGCCTAATTGTCTACATCCTATCCGCCTGAATCCGGGCATGCTAGAACAGGATGATTTGGTTGCACGTCCCTTCCGGGGGCAATCCAAAGCCTGGACCTCCGGGCCAGGATTCTTTACTATCCTTGCTTACAGGTTAAAACTTCCCGCATTCATCGCGTGTAATATG
>Ga0126335_1000397_pt1 | contig 20699 bp, 17 predicted proteins | sample OlaspJWI45metaG_FD_108409 | JGI IMG/M metagenome (GOLD analysis project Ga0126335, IMG submission 108409) | Marine gutless worms symbiont microbial communities from Oahu, Hawaii - Olavius sp. 1 OAHU.JWI-45 metaG | ecosystem: Host-associated > Annelida > Digestive system > Unclassified | place... | reverse complement strand
TTATAGTTTGTGGGAATAGTAGGCTGAAGTTCCTAGTCAACTCACTATTTGCTTTCAGCACTGTTGATTTCATGTTTGTGTGTTGTCTGTGTAAAGAGGTTGGGATCAATGAAGTATGATGCCAAGGTGCTAAATGTGCCACCATACACTGGTAAGCCTATTGTCTCCATGCAACAGTGATTATGCTTAGTACTATATGCAGTGGCACTGCAGTGTATTAACCATAAGCTGATGATGTTTGCTGTGGTTTTGTTTTTGTGTCATTCTTCAATGTCAGTGTCATGTAAGAAAAATTGATAGACACATTTTTGGCACCATTTTATTGTTTAATTGCAATTTATAGTTTATTAGTTACTTTGCATTGAGTTTATGGTGCTTTCTAAGTTCAGTATGCAAATGGTCTGTGTTTGCTGACATTTACTGTATACTCCTGTGGTTGAATTTTAGCCGAGAAACTGTTGTCAATGACGCAAAAAGACCAGCAAAAACATCTTTCCTTAGTTTGTGAGAACTTAAATCTCCCGGAGCGAGGGCCTCCATCTCCGAAGCAGGTCCAGTTGTTCAGTTATGTGGGCACTGTTGGTGCTCACGGTGTGCTGTCTGATCTCCTTGCTCAGCAGGATGTCTTCTCTATATTGGCAAAGCAGGCTAAAGATGCTCATCAGATGGAGCTGTAAGTGCTAATTGCCTTACTTCATCTTTAAATTTTTTTGCAATTTTTATTGTATACTGCATATCTTGTGTTATGCAGATTAATAGTGCTTTAAATGATTAGAATCATAGTGCTAACATTGGTATTTCATACTGTTAATTAGATATGATGTAATTATAAAGTAGTCAATGTAACAGTATTGTCAGTGCTTTTGTATCAGTTTAGTTATTGTTAAAGTGGCCAAAATGTGTGTGTCATACATAATATAGAGTTGAAGTTCGTTTGAGATTGTCAGTGTTTTGACATCGTTAAAGAGATGACATTGTGGTGGGAGTATAGTAGGCAAACATCTCCACTAAAGGTATCTGCCATAGTTGCATTGGAGACTCCTGCTAGATCTGGTTTATCTTGTAAAGAGAAAAGTAGGAAAAGTCCAGACACGATATATTATGGTGCCTTGATGTAGTGAGCATTAATTAATTAACAAAGGGTATTTGAGTTTAGCTAGTGCTACACTTTACGTGTTAGTATTGGTTTTTGCTGGGAGTTAATTCAGCATCATTTATTATTCTGTCATTGTAATTGTGTGTAATTTACATATTCCGGCAATGTTTTGGTTGCTGATGTTGATAAAGCATGTGAACTTATGAATGAATTTTATCACTAGCATCAGTCAGAGTCTTGTTCATGTCTTTGTGTGTGCAGCAAATGTAAGATCTGTTGCGTCATCAGCATAATTGCCACCAATGTTATCGAGCTTGATACATCTGTGGTAATGACCGAGGTTAGCCTCAATTTGAATATGTTATACATAGATGATGTAGCTTGTGTATATTGTGCACTTTGTGTGTGGAACAGTTGGCCATCATACTTACAACTAGACATCAGCTACGGACTATTTAAGTGAAAACTGAAAACATTTCTATTCAGATGTTAGCTGACCTTGGCGCATTGTGACTGTTTCTTGTTTTTTATGTGCTTTTGAAATATCCTTTCATTCTTACTTACTTACTTGTAAGTTATTGAACTGTTGTGTATTTTGTTACAGACATGGTTGGATTTCTGTAAGCCTATTTGCGTTAGTGAATGAACTTTAGTAACTGTTTGTGTAGTGTTCATAATTATACTTATTAGTTCAGCATACTGCTGTTTTTTTTTAAATTTTAAATTCTCATTTTACAGTACAGCATATCTACAGAGTACTGACATTTCTAACATGTTTGGTTTATTAATTTACAGTACTAAACAGGTGATAAGTATGCTATGTATTTTGTTGGTTTGATGGAAAGGCAGCTAGGTCAGACACATTTTTACAGTGACTAGCTGATTACTTGTGTGATTTTCTGTTTTAAATTGATGGAAAGGAATGGCTTGTGGCCTATGTGAGATCTCGTGAGGCTGATCAGAACTGAAAATAGACCAGTTGACGGCGGCATGTAGAATGCCAGATGATCAACTGTTTAAGATGCAGATGTTGGGGATTGTGGAAGTCCAAAGACAGCTAGGACGACATGCATAGAAGGAGATCAGTGATATCCTGATGTTTTGTGGTCAAGACATCAAAGGAGCTGTGGTGATGACTGCAGGTAGTTAACTGGAAAAGATTTGTGGCTAGCTCCAATGGTCCTTGGTGACTGTGGGATTAAAGAAGAAGATCACTGAAGTATTACCACGTGCAATAGTAAAGTTGTTTGAATTGCAGGCACTGATGGTGCTGACAGAAATGCTACGTGATCAGCGAGGTGCAAAGATGAGGTCGTTTGTTTTACCAGCCGTCGGTGAGATGCTGTGCTTGATTGCAAGTCAGGTTTGTATGTTGTGAGTTCTGTTGACAGCAGCGTGTAACGGCGTTCACACAAAACTACTAAAAGTGAATTATTTCACTGAAGATTAATGTATTGGCTACTTACATTGTTGCATTGTAGTGCTTGTGATTTGTCCAAGTTAATGAAAGTCTTTGATTAAATATAATCTTTTTGGTAAAAGATCTGTTTGGAGGCTTTGTCTAAATTTCTGATAGATAAGTTGCAGATTGGGGTATGGTCAATTATTGGTTAGTATACTTGTGTGTATTTGAGCAATTTTGTTGTATTCTGATAACAATATTTGTACATTTTACAGCTTGTCGATTGGACATATTGTATGTCCAGCATAACTACTAACAACAGAAGTGTTACTGTGTATAATTGACATATTGGTGCAATATTTTGGTTAGCAGAGAAACTTTTACAGAGTTGGTATTTTTGTGAACATTGATCTAACTGAAATAATTTATTTTTATCTCTGTGTGTGCTGATGCCAGGAATATGCTAGCGGTGGCAGCACTGTTGAAAACTGGGCTGTACCTGCTGTTCTGTACAATCTAGTTACCAGATGCCTACGTGATGGAGTATGTTTGTCATTCACTATGTTTCTAATTCGTATGAGGCTTTCACTTTTTTACAACATTAAGTTGGCATTAAGTAATAGTATTGCCATTCTTGAGTATGTGATAACGCATGTCTTTAAATTAATTAATTTTGCTTTTATTGCTCTGACGTTTCTGACTAAGTGCCATCTTGTAGAAATTGTACTCACCAGTGTGGAATGGGTTTATTATATGGTACTTGGCATATCCTGTGATGACCACTGAAAATAAGTTCTGTAAATAAAAATCGGGATCAGTGGGATACTATTTAGCTTCTTAGCTGTGCATTTAGTTTAATTTAAGTTTTCTGATTTTGTATTACAGTTACAATATTTTGTTGTCTATATTATTGTTAATTTGTAGACTAATATTCCTAAAGTTACCGATACTGGTGTCATTTGCCTGTTCATTTTTTGCAGTTTTATTTATTTCGTTAATGTGTGAGAGGACGAGTGATATAATGTAGGAGGAGGCGGGAGTGAACCACACTGCTGCAAAGATTATTGACAGCGTTTCAGCCCTACCTGGCCCCCATGCTGCAGTATGTTCAATTATATTTATCTCTTATGCATTCTTTTTGTTTGTTAAAAGTCTTGTATTGGCTTACAAAACAGTGTTTGGAAGATTTTTTACAGTGTATTGTGTGGTTTAGAATGTAGTTGCGTAACAGCTGCTTTTGTCAGTTCCATACTATTATTTCCGTGACTGTTTTGCATTGTTACTGTAGTGCAGTGATGGGTTTGTATAGAAATTTGCAACAAACGAAACTGGCAGTCTTCTCTGGCATCTTTACAACCGTGCTTCATTTGATGCCGAAAAATTGGCAGCCCTTTCCGTCAGTAATAATTGTCTTTTTTGCTTCTGTTTAGGTGCTTATAGATTATAGCTTGTTGTGGTGAATTGTTTACAGGATATAGCTGGCATATTTGCTGTTTCCATCTGTTTTTGTAATTGTTGATAACATGTATGATATTATAGTGTTTGTTGTTATCGGTTGGACATACAGCACATTAACAGTCCAAAAATTTATTAGTGTAGGTCTGAATACAGAGGATTCACTGTTGATGCCTTATTGCAGGCTTTGTGCCGCATCTCTCAGCAAAGTCCAAGCATTTTTCAGAATGTGCTGGATAAGATTGGAGCACCTAAGATACGAGCAGCCTTGGCGCAGCCGGTGACACGAATACAGCAAGCCATCATCACGATGATTCTTGGCGTCATGACAGCTGATGCGCGCCACACACGATTTCTTCTCGACAAGGTATAGAATTATTTGTTAGCTACTGTAGAGATCGTAGAGATATACTCCCTAACTTTTAGTAGACAGCATCTATACAGTGGTGATTGTCTGGAAAATAAGAGGAAAGGCCGTTCAAACTGTTCTCTGCTGTATTGTGTACCATATGCACAGTTTCATGTTGTGTTTGAGTATGCTTTTTTCCATGCTTTTTAAACCAGAGCCAGAAACATTTGTCTTATGATTAGTATTTTATGCTTTTATTGCAATTTCGTCTTGCGTTGTTGTCAGCTTGGTCGTCAGTTCCAGTACAGTCAATTGTCTGGTAAGACTCATGCGCGAAATGACTTATTTAGTGTCTAGTTGGATAGTGAATAAACTCATTCACTTGTTGAGGTTACATTTGTTTTGTACTAGAATGTTTGTTCTGTTTGTACTGCACAATATTACATGTAAGTGTTGCATGTTTCGTTCTTGTAGGATTTTCTGCTGCTAGTAATTCGGTTGCTGGAGAGTCCTAGCGTTGTTGTTCGTGCCAAAGCATTTCTTGCAGTTCAACAGCTTGCATCTAACAGTAGTGACATGCTGCTTGCTGCTTGTGATAATCGGTGAGAGCTTCAAAATCTTACATCTCTTATTTGAAAGTCTGACAACAGAAAATACTGTTTTTAAAAAATAAATATTATGTGATGCACATTTATAAGTCATGTTTTCACATTTTTGTTTATAATATAATTATACCAGAAATGTCGCCAGGATTCAAATGTCGAGGGACAAAGGTGGTCAGCAGAAGGTCTGACTGAAGGTATTGCCCAAATTTGCAGTTTTGTGGATTCCAGCTCATTTTTATTATTATTATTAAGGGCATTTATATAGTGCAAGTTCGCAAGGGCCACAAATGCGCTCATGTGACTAACCGACAGAGTAACACATAGTCTCATCGTGTCTAATTTGTGTCATGAAGTGGCAGTCATCTGTGTTGGTGTGATTACATATGATACGATATTGGCTGCAGGCTGGTGATGTACATTGAACGCGACAGTCGCAAGCAGGTACTTGGTAAAGCAGAGAATACCGGTGAATTGGAGTACCTCAGCCGCTGTCTTGAAATGCTTATTTCCACTCTGGTTGATTCTGTTCCACGTCTGTCTAGTATGTCCTTTCTGTTTATTACCTGCACACCTGCTGTGAGCAGGTATTGTTTTTGGCGGCATCTGTGTGTCTGTCTGTGCGTCTGTCCGCACAAAATCTCGAAAACTACTGATCAGAAATTGATGTAACATGCCCCATGGTGAACGCTAGAAGTGGTTGCAAGTTGGTGACATTTGACCTTGAGAGCTATTTTCGTATTTTTCATTTGCCATGCATAGCTGATCCACCGTTAGGAGTTTCGAATGCCTTAACCTAGCAGCATCATTTTTGGCGTGAAGGTACGTTTACAGAATATCTAGGTCACCTTCAAGTTTGAAGGTCATGGGGTTAATATCGAGGTCACAGCAATGAAAAAGCGGCTGCACGCAAGTATGTGCTCCCTCAGACACAGTTAATAATTATGTATTTATTATTATTACTGTATTATTTCGTGTATAAATGTATTGACTGCTTTCATCCACTGTATGTTCATAGCTCTCAGGTAACAGAATAGTGTATGTCATTTATTGCATACAAAGAGAATACTGGTGAATTCAAATACCAAGCAAAATATATATAACAAGCAAATAACATGAGATGTATGAAAAGGTCTGTATTACTCTCACAACTGCCCATTGAACGTTGGTAAATTAAAATCGTGTATTGTAATATGTTCTGAAATGAATTCATAAGAATTTTAAACCATACTCAAGCACTTGAAAGAATGTTGTTTGTGGTAGAGGATATACTGATGGCACTGGAGGCTGTGTCAGGCAGGAAACATCCGTCGACAGTTCAAGTCAAACAGTTGAAAACTTGTCTGCCACTGATGCCTGTACTGCGACACTTTGTCACCAGCCCGGTAAATTATGAAATTTTGCTCTGTTGCTCATACCTCATCTGCGATCTTCTCTGGACTGATAAGGCAGAGTCGCTGCAACGACTATGATCCAACTCTCGACAGTGTATGGTCGTACCTAGAATGCGACTCTGTACCATCAGTGACCGATCTTTTCGTGTGATGGCTGCTCGTGCATGGAACAGTCTGCCAACTAGCACCACTACAGCTACTTCCCTGGACTCTTTCAAAAGACAGTTAAAAACATTTCTGTTCCCAAAATCCTTTCCTGAACTTTGCTTTAACTCTGTATCGTGTCCTAGAAAGAGTTTTGCTCATGCCACATTAATCTTTACGTTCTGCTACTACAGACAGACAGTGGCAGACAGGTTTCATGTTTGGCAAACTAGGCATGCAGTGGAATACTTGATGTGTTATTCTTATTGTTGTCCAATGTTGTCATGAACTTGAAAGTGTTTCTGACAACTTTGATAGTCACACTGACTTGTAGTGTAAAATGGCTGACTGTAAAAGAGTTTGGGGGAAGTACAAGTACCATTGCTTTTGGAGGTTGTGGAATTTTGGTCAAACAGTGTTTGTGGACATTAATGCCTTTCTATCATGTTACTTAGTGGATTATATGAGCACTGTGTATGTTTGTGATGCTGAAGGTGTTACGACCTAAGATTGTGGATGAGAAATTCGTTAAGAATCTTGGGAAATTTCTTTCCAACGTTCAGCTAATAGATGCTGGTTCAATGCAGATTCAGTCTGCAACGGGTCTGTACTTGGAATTTTTGTTTATGTTGACGACGCAGGACTTTAATACAATGACTTTTAGTAGCATTACTTGATTTTTAGCTGATATTTTTTTGCTAAATATTGACAGTTTTATTTTTTGGTGTCCAACTCGTTGGAAATATGGTTGATGTTGTGTGAAGGTGTTAGCGGAGCAGAAGAATTTGTTCATACAATATTTGCAACCGTTGAAGCCATTGTTCAGCATCCAGCGATTGTTATTGATCACTGTGCTATTGTTGCAGACCATCTTTTACCATCGTTAACAGCCCTCGTTTTCAGCTTGGCTGGTTAGTGCATTCAGCAGTATATCTGTTGTTGTCTCTGTTCTTTTTTATCATAACTCATTGACATTTTAAAGAATCGTTGTCATTGCTTGAATCTACGGTTTGCATTGTTCGCAGATTCCTGTGTCATACGTGCAACATTTCTAACCATTATGCTACAACAGTTTCTACACATTACTGTTTTTTACAGTAACATTTACGCAGCAGTTGGTCGACATTCTTGCTAGCTTATGTTACGTTATACCTTCTTATGGTTGCATCTAACTTTGCACATCAGAGAAGTCACAGCCCATAAGCTGAAGGGCCCCTTATTGCTCAGTTTTTCTTTGGTTTGTAACTTGTGACACTCTAGTGGTCCTAGAAGCTGCTGTAGTTATTTAGGCCGCTATAAAAATTATTATTACATTACGTTACAGTTTTTGTGTCTATATTTAGCATATAAGTATTAGACTGCAATGTGAGTTTACGATGTCATTGGGCTGTTGTATTTCCAGGAGACACCGGTGCTCTGTCATTACGCATGTTCACGGAAATTGCAGAAGTTTATCTAACACATGAGATGTTTGAAGCAGGCCAGCATCAGGCACAGATAAAGAAGTTGCACAAACTCGTGCTAGAATCTCTGCTGCCAAAGTATGCTGTACAGTTCTGTGTGTTGCTTTTATTGAATTTCCTCTGTGTCAGGATGGGCTTATAACTCCAGAATGACTGAAACTACAAAATTTGTTCAATTTCATTGTCATTTATACATAACTTGACAGTTGTGTGGTCAAAGGTTAGCTTACTGACTTGGTGATTATATTATTTTCACACAAAAAGAGAAATATTTGGACATAATAAGACACTGAAATATTAAAGTTAATTTGTATCAGCCATCAATACCATATAGCTTCTGTCTCCTTGTTTACTACACAGTGTATTTACACTGAAAGAAAAGAAGAACAATGTGTATCTCAGAGAATGTCTAGAACCGCTCAGTTTGATAGTTATGGATGGTGATTGAGATGATTTTGCATGGAGCATGTAAAGATGATTTTGTGAACTAGATAAAGTGGACTGGATGCCTGCTGCGGGTGTGTTGGATGATGTTGACTGTCATGAAAGATGTGAAGTTTTCAGTTTGACCAGAAAGGGGCATGGATTGGGAACAAATCAAGATTGAAAAAATCATGGCGAAAGTGGCTAATATATATTTACCGTGACAGTGGTTTTTAAATTGTGTATCATATTAGTTTAGACACCATGTTTATATTTGTGTTAGGTATGAGGAAATATTACTGCAGCAAGATCCTCTTCCAGCTTATGGTTTAAAGCTGTTACTTGTGCTGCTGGAGCAACATCCTGCTTTCATCAGGTAATAACACACTACAGCCTTTACTAACTGAATGTTTTACCAGGATGTTGACGTTATTTTGACATTAAAAGGGTCATGTGCTTCGGTTTGCTAGAAGGGTGCTATATTAGGCAATATTTTCTGTTTTTGATATTTCTCAGCTTATATTCTATTTTTCTTTTTTCTGTACTACTATTACTGTGTTTGTATATTTGTGTTTTTCGTGTATGCTTTGCTACCATCTGGTGCAATGAACAAAGAATGTGCATGTAAAACATTGTAATTTAGTATAATTATGCCATGTCACCTGTTCTTTTTCAATTATTGGCTTTGTTCTGTTGTGTTGTCTAAGGGATGTTGAGAGATTGGGTCTTGTTCCTCTGCTGTTTCAAGTACTTGAGGTATGTGCTGATATACGATAATAAAGCTTGTTTTATTTGTAATTTTTCTTTACATACTACATACAGATCACCAAGGGGTCATCAGAAAAGCTGTAGCTTTGAACAGCATTGATTTTGGGGTTGCCCCACCTCCTTCTCCAGCTCCCTCCCCCCCTTAGAACCGCGTTCTGACCTCAGAATAGGGTAGGCATTAATCCCCTATTGTTGTGTGTCCAGCGTCATGTTGGAGCAGTGCACCGCACACCTCCGACCTAAACAGGTTGGACATCAACTTGCTGTCATAGTCTACCAGCATGCAAAGTTTCAAAATCCTTGTGATTGTGGGTTTGAAAAAATTGTGGAGAAAAAGCCTATGGGAATTCCTATACAGTTAAAGCATTCTTTTTTACTATTATTTGTTACTATTTGTTATTTTTTTAGAAATTATGTGTTATTAGCTGATTTTAATTTGAACAGATGAATTGAGTTAAATAATGTTGCATAGTAGTAGAATAAAGTTGACAGTATGTTGTTTTTTGTTGAAATATTTCTGTTGTAGGACCATAGATCCAATCCGGTCAGCAGTACAGTGAAGCAAATTATCGGCATTTTAAACTGTCTTGTATCACGAAAGGAAACGAACGTAAGAGATTTCTATGAACAAGGTACACAAATTATTATTGTTGTTCTGTTTATAATAAATGCTATTGTTCATATGTAGAGGATAGAGGAGATGCATTCGATGTGTTGAGTGATGCTGAAGCAGCATGAACTAAACATGGGGATGTTCGAGAAAGACTATATGTCTGAAAGGATATTAAAGGTCTTGGCCTTTTCCAGTATGATGCACAGGAAGCCATTGCAGGTTTACTTAGAAAATGATTTTTTATATGGAACAGGATATTGTGTGTTTAAAACTAGATTTTGGTTTTAGTAGGTGCAGAATATGCAAAACATGTCTTTGCTGTTTTATTTGATTTCCAATAATTCACTTTGTTTGTACATAGCTGTTGAGCATTGATAATTAAATGGAGATTCTGGCGAAATATACATTTCATAAACTGTACACTGTTGGTGGTGTAGAGTTTGGTACAACTTGCTGTTTAGAATGTTTTACATGCGTGTTTAGGGTTTATAACCCATTTAAGCTGCTTGTTCACTGAAGTCAGTCAGATGTGTATTGATGGTGAAAATGGAGACATGAAGTCGGCAATGCTGGTGCTTGCATTGTTACTTGACACAACCCATGCTGCTCTGAGATCGGTCTCGGAAGTCGTTCGTCGAGCACTTGATGTAATTAGTTCAGCTTCTGTTGCTGGTGTATAATTACATAAGTTAGACTTGTAATTCTGTATTGTTAAATCGAATGAGTTTCATTGCTTTGGTGCTAATTGCTTACACATTACAATTATGAAAGCAAAGCACATTTATTGGACGCTGCAAAAGCATGGCAGTTTGGTATATTGGTAACATGTATTGGGCCCAGTTGTTCAGGAATGGTTTGCTATCTGTGAGTGAGTAAACTGTTGTTAAATGATTTACAAACCTGTTGCTCAGCACATATTTTTCAGCAAAAGCAGCAGAGTATCAGACACACCACATGAAGCATGTCCTTACATGTTTTTGCACTGTATGCTGTAATGTATTCTGACTGATGGTTGTAGTCATGGAGAATTCTGCACTGCCAAGTGAATGTGGCTTAAGTAGGGCTGCATTTTGAAAGTTTTATCAGTGTGAAAGTGCATATAGAGTAGTTGGTGGTATCCAACCCACAGTCAACCTTTAGGAGCTATGGGATTGTTCATAAAAATTTGACATTTCTTTTGCTTATTGGTTTTTAAAAATTTCATTTTCTGTATTCGTGTTACGAAAGCTACCTCGCTGCCATTAAATACGTGTCTGACATACGATATTGTTTTCAAATTAGTACAGTCGGGGTGGTCTGACATGAGTCTGTTTATCGGTGTGAGACAGGCAAGAAAAGTCGGACATGCTGATGGTGCTAGCAAGGAGACGGACGAAGCTGAAGAACTGCTACTTTCAAACAAACCCATTGCACTCTTCATCAGCCCTCTTACTCATCTTGTAACCGTTCCATGTCTTGTATTATTGTGGATTTCTTAGTTATGTGATAGAAAATATAGTGCTGTATGTTCACTGCCGCTATGTTACACATTTAGATGCCGTAGTGTGATAGATTTAGCATATCTCGGATGTATGCTCATTTAGGTGTTCAGAGTCTATGCATCCAGGAAAGAAATTTAGGTGTAATATGTGTTTCATTTGCTGCAGAAAAGTAGTATTTACTGTTTTATTGATGAACCATACATATTTCATATATTGCTTTTAGTCTCATCAGCACATTGTTGCTGAAATATACACTGTAGTTTTAATTTGCACATATCAGAAGACTGATGAGAAGGTAGCAGGCATTCCGTTACACTGTTAATGTTTTGTGATTGTTGTCTAGCTGGTCCATGAAGATACTGATATTTCAGATGTATCACTGAAGTGCTTGTCGCTAATAGTTCAACTCTATGGAGCTGAAACCAGTGGCACTTTAACAGGAGCACATCTTGTAAGATTTTGTTTATTTCCTGTTAGTGAAGTTTTGCTGCTTAGTTAACTGTCATTAACCCTTTCAGCCCGGACCATGTTCAAGCTCAGTCACATAAGATTTGTCACATGTGACTCTATGAGTGAGAAGGGTTTTACATCCCATGCAAATATGGGCTTAAAATTGGCCTATATATTTTTTGAGTGTTTTGGGTTCTGAACAATAGGAAATCATGCAGTAACTGTGGAAACACTTTGTTGTGCATGTAGACTTGGTGGTACGTGCTGCAACAGTAAGTAAGTAAAGTGCTATGTCATAGTTTGCTTCATGTAGGCTACACGTGTTTCAGTATCATATTGTTGTTGTAATCTGCCGTGGTTGTGTATAAATAAATGAGAGAGCATCAATGCATCATTCATGGTGTTTGTGTTTACTGACTAAAATGTAATTATGTAAGAAGGTATATATGAGTAAGAAAATAAGTAAGTAAAACTTATTCATCATCACATAACGCATAATTTACGTTTTCTGCCATTTTTACATCAAATATTCTCACCTTTGTTAAAAAAAAACAGCTATGACGTCATAGCTGTAATGTAAGCATGTAAGCAACGAGTACCAATATCGAAGAGAACAATTTCTAATCATGCCCAAAAACGTCCATGTAAATACTTATAAACGATGTAATAATGAGAGAATGACAAGGTCTGAAACAAAACGAAAACCTGAGGCACATGCTACATACACAACTGCAACAAACTATCGTGACCTGCACAGAAAATGTCAGCCATGCTATCTGGACATAACGTTATGTTTGATGGATGGTGTGATGCCTATATGTGGACGTAGATCTACGTCTATCCGGGCCGAAAGGGTTAATAATATTACTACGGGTACTGGCATCTCAGAGCTGACGTAAAGGCAGCAGCATTCTTCCTTAGATTTGTATCACATGTGACTCTGTGAGTTAGAAGGCTTTTATATTCCACGGGTTATTGGTTGAGGTACAGTGACTGAGTAATTGCTGTAGTTAGGTGTGACAACATTCTACTAAAATTTTGCACAAAACCGCTCACAGTGCTCCAGAGTCCAGATTCATCAATCATGTTTCTGGTGTGTGTACAATTAATGCAAAATTTAACGTCACTGAACTCGGCTCCACCATTGTGGAGCATATTGTAGGTTGAATAGTCTATGCCAAAATCGTTATGAAATATCTTGGCATCAATACTCAGTGGCAAAATTATGAGGTGCTGTTAGCATGTAAGGGCAGCAGAAGCTGCACTGCAGCTGGTCATTTTGTATTTCTGTATCATCGATTAGTGTGTGTTGACCAGGAATGTTACAGCACGATGTTGAAGAGGACTGACGGCAAGAAACAAAAAGTTTTGCTGAGAATTCTTAAACGCATTGTAAGTGTACTGTTCACATTTGACTGCTGTTCACATTTGACTAGGTGCTAAGATTTGTGTCACATGTGACTCTATGAGTGAGAAGGGTTTTACATCCCACTCAACACATAATAAGTCATTTCAGAGATAACATTAAGAGATAGTATATCACTCATGTGTGCTTATGGCACCCAGTTCACAATTAGGTCTCACAATGTTTGTTTTTGATTTGGTAGGTTACTATAGATGATACTATTCAGTTATTCTATACAACATTGTGCACTGTGACTTTAGATTAGCATGGACCGAGGTCACATTGAATTGGTCAAACAATACGGTAATGAATTAGCAGACACTCTCGGAGGTCTTGTCAATACTGCAAGGTAATGGTTATTAGTTGTGCCAGAACATTTTATTCCAGTAATTTTCTGCTGAATTTTTATAAGTTGAATGCAGATGTTTTAACATGGGTAGAGTGTAAATAATTGGGTAGGTAATTAATAAACCTAAAGCTTCTGCTGGTGATATCTGAGGCCAACATTCTTGCATATTGTGAAACTCGTACAAAACGTAGAAGATAAAACCATTAAATAATATTTGTAGTATAGCACCTTCAGTGTTTGACACAGCATTCCTCAAAGGTAGTTTAGAGACATTTAAAATGGTGTTGTGTATACTGTACTGTATTTAAACGATAGCAGCTGCTGATATTACTGCAGTCATTGATAAACTAACAGTGTTAAGCTTTGGCTACAATGAAGTAAGCAGCAGTCTGTTTACTGTGTTGACTGTTGTTCCTATTATAATGCATTAACGCTTGTGCAGTTCAAATGCCGATGTTGCACTCTCAAGTCTGGCAGCTGAAGTTCTTAAGCTCAGCCACAAAAGCTAGACAACTCCCACAACAGAAGCAGCGAATGTGGACTGCAGAAGTAATATGTTGACTGACAGTTGGTTTTTATTGTTTCTGAAGATTAACTGTCCATGGAAGCATACCTTGTGTAGTTAAATTTCAGGGTCATATTCTTGCACAGTAAGAGGCTCCTGAAAGATATTGAATGAATGAATATTTTTCTATAAATGTCAAGATCCTGTTAATTGTACACGTTGTGAATTTTTTGGCACAATGTGTTATCACTCATCTGGTCAGTAGTTGATTAGAATTGCTGTTGTCATGATATATGGTGTTTTTTAATTAAATTATGTGGACTCTGTTGACTGTGCATGTATGGTGAATATGTCAAGGTGCATTGTGTTCGATCTAATTATTGCCGTTTGTCATAGTGTTTGTTACGTTTATCTCATCACAGAGGTACCAGGGAAGGCTGTAGAACTCGGCTGAAAGTTCGATTTTAGATTTCTTAAATTTTGTTATTTATTGTTAAATTCAATTAAAGTAATATGCAAATCTGCACAGTAATTTGTGATAGTTCTTCTCACTGGAATTGTCTTTAGTATGATACGTTATTTTAGATGGATAAATGTATGGTGTTAATCACTTTGTACCCAGTGATGGGCAGTTCCGCCAAATGGTAATTACTGAAGCTAATGTTTTCGTTAGCGGATTAGCTGTTTCGCTAACTTTGAAAACGGTTAGCGGACCAATTAGCTTCTGCTAAATTTAATTGCTGCTAACAGGACAAGCCAAAATTAATGGATTAGTTTAACTTTTATTAGAATAGAAAGAACTGAACCAATAAAGAGTAATAATTAAAAATGTTTCGCTCATCTTGATCGTTGTAACTATGATCTTGTCATGCTATACCTTGTTGGAAAGCTGTTTTCTAAGCTAGAACATATTAAAATTGTGTCTATTTGAAGGGTTTTGTAGCTAAAAACGAACCCGGGAGATAAATTACTGTAGAAAGTTAGCATTTATCATTAACTTCTGCTAACTGCTCTAGCAGTTTAGCATTAGCGAAGCTAACTTTTTAGTCAGCGGATTATTGGTTATCGAAGCAAACTTTTCGGGTAGCTGTGCTCACATATGTTTGTAACTTAAAGCATAAAAACTTTTGGTAAAAAACCTTCTTCGAGCCCTAGATCGAGACTGCACTTTTCACTAAGACATGGCCCTAATAAGAATACATGTATGTTAATGAAGTCCTTTACTGTGTTTTTTTCCGCAATATGTACCGTTTTTAGCATTTGCATGTGGTACCTGGTGTTAGACTGTCATTCAGACATAAGTATTTATTTAAACACTATTGAATTCAACAGTGGTGCAGTCCTTTAAAATGCATTGAAAGTCACACTCGAAATAACGTCATGCAATAATATTAAAATGTTCTAACACTGTAGGAATAATGAGCAGAGGCTTAACATTACAATAGACACGTTATATGTCATTTTGGGGACGATTTCTACAGGGCAGATGACCCAACCAACAGCATCAAAGCACTGAAGGAAGCCAGATGGCCACTGAGGTAGGCATAGGCTTCAATCCCACCAGAACCACTCCCATCATGTTACAATATAGTCTTGGCAACCACCTCTTGGCTAAGTGCAGCATGTCCCTCATAGGATCTATTTGTTACATTTCACAGAACAAGAGATTCCAATGTTGGGATTCTTTCAAGCTACTGAGCAGCTGCAGAACTGCTGGAAAAAAACACCAGCCAGACAACAGTGGTAGAGCAGTTTTTTCCACTTGTGACAAAACATGTCACTTAGTTCACCAGCAGAGTGCAGCACGGCTGTTTCAGAATAGGTGCTTTATTAACGCAAACGACCGTCAAATCACTGCACATCATCAATGCGACAGTCTTCAATCTGTTTCGTTGCTGGCCAGTAAACCTTGAATGCATAATTGCTTCGAGGAAATGAACCCTACAATCAACACAGTGTAACATTTATTAAATGCAATTCAACACATTAAAGATGACATCACTTATTTAAGCCAACCTACAGTTTTTCAAACATACTTTCTTTGCTTTGATAACTCAAAATCGTCTACTTGCAGAAAGCTGTAATTAATCTTACTGGGTTAGTAACCGTGCAGTCGACTTGTGTGGACGTAAACGGATCATATTTGTCGGCACAGATGATTAGATCTGGCAGTGGATACATGCGCAGACTGAAGTCATACGTCCAATAGACCGGTGATACATGTAGCGGCAGTGGACACAGATGAGACTGGCAGATAATTGTCTTTGTAAACTGCAATACACAAGGTACTCTGCATTCTTCATGCAACAGTGCATAATTTCAGATTAACAATGCCATAAAATTAAACAATAAATACGATGCCTGGTTTTGAGAATTTACACTACATTTGTCAGAAAAATCTATAATTGCTTGCATGAAGACCAATTCAACTTAGCTTTTGAAAATGAATCTAAGAAATCAAATCCAAACAAAGTTAATAACATGCAGTAATGATATAAAAATGTAAACTGAGCTTATAAGCAGTCCATTTATTCTATCCAGATGCTTGTAACTGTGACTTACGTAATTTGTCAACAGTGTGTCAGCATTTATAAAGAATGACAAGTTCTGTTCAGTGCTATTATAACATTACTCATTATTACAAGTTATAACACTGAAAAGCAAGTACCATACTAGACTCACATGCATGGGAATGTTGCCGTCGGCTGGATATCGCACACAGTTGCGGCACATTTTCATGACAATGTCTTCCCGGAATACAACAATTTCCTGTGTGCAGTACTGCAGGCGACATGGATTGCTTGTGAATACTGCTGATGGCAGTGCTGTGCGCACTTCTTCTGTTATGCAGTTTGGAATAGCTGGCCTGCAAAATTTCAATACACCAGTACTTAACAACAATATGGTCTTCATCTAATTAAGGCTAAAACTTACTCGATGCAAAACTTCCTAAAATACCCACATTAACAGTAAGCAGAACAAGCTAGTTGCTGCGCGAGAACAGATATAATATGAGTAATAAACTGCATTAGGGCAAGGGTTAGGGACACAATTAGGTTGACTTAGGGATGAGTTGACTGTAAACCCATCAGATAACTAACCGATTTTCAATTGTCAGTGTGACGAGTGTAAACACTAGCCACATGGATGACCTTCATGCCACACAATCTAGCTATACAGCAAACATATTTAACTGAAAATTCACAACTTTCCTATAACTGTGGATGTAATGCTTCACTATTTTATTCTTCATCTGCACATGTAATTATACAATGCCACAAAAGGTATTTTAAGCAAATAAATTAGAACTTGCACCTGGGCAAAATGGGGCCAGGACCTGGGTCACGTGGGCCTGGAACAAACACGAACTGACTTTTCTCCTTGACACTTGGAAATTCTGACACGAGACCGACAAACGTGTGGAATGACTCTGCAGCAACATATTCAAAACAACATTTGTTATCACAGTGAAAGCATACATTAAATGATCATCCACTTCTCAATTAGCAAAAAAGTTCCACCATTTCCAGTGTAGTATGGCTGTTGCTTACAAGAAAGTTAAAAAAACTTCTGGTGGGATACAAACAAATGTATCACCATCAACTTCAAAATGCATATTCAGTCTGAACTAAATGCCATTGCCTAAATAAGTGTCAAAGAGTGACTTCTAAGTCGGTGACTTAACTAATGTTTCAGCAGGCATAACTTGAACATTAATGTACTCTGTATTTAAGAGGAAGGAAGACTTGGGAATTGAATAATAATGATAAAATGATAATAATAACTGATTGTGTGGACTGAATATCGTACCCACAATTGTTTAAATTAATATTCATAAGTTTTTACCTACCCTCTGGAACTCCTACCGAGGGTTTAATAAGTAATAATGAAATACAGTAATTTACCAACCAATCTTATTTTCCAGCCTATTGCTGAGGAAAACTTGGCAGTGTTTAGCTCAATGTCCTCAGACTTTATCTCGGCCCTTGGTTATAAAATCAGCAGTGTGTCTGGCGAGGAAAGAGAAACTTCATTCTTGTTCCAGTGACTTTCTGTGGCATTGCAATGCTTCAATGCAGTTCTTCTGCATAACACGTTCTCATCCCAGGACAATCCGGACCAACAGCCGCCGCAGCTCTATTTTTATTGCTTTTAACCCTTGGAAAGTTTTATTGCATTTAACCCGTGGGAACTATACACCCAAGGGTATTAATATAATAACTATACTAATCATACAAGAACTTATGCACATGGTCAAAAAATCAAATTTAAGGCGTGGACAGTCACCAGATGGAGAGACGGGTGTCGTGTCCAGTATTCACCAGGTTAAACAAGTGGGATTTGAGGTTTCCAAAGAAATATCTTGGTGATAGTTTTAGCATTCTGTGGTAAATATTTTATATTGTCTCTCCAGGCTCAGACGACAATGCATTAAAAGGTGAAGGACACATTTGGTCAATGATTGCTGTTGTTTATTGTTTTATTACCAACCACACATATTGGAATTTAACAATGGTAATTATAACGTTTTTGAAAGGCAATGTTGTCACATGTCACATAGCTTATTGAAAGACAATGTTGTTTTGAAAATCAGACCGCATTCAGTATTTCAACAGAGACTGAGTAAAGGCTTAACATCCCACTCAACACATTATAGGTCTTTTGTCAACAGAACATGTGTGTAGTGAGCAGAGTTCAAAATCCAACTCAGCAATAGGACAAACCTACATGTGCTATACTCTTCCTAAGCACAGGTGCTCTTAGACCTATAAGCCTAATGCAGGACAAATAGACAGTACAAAAACACAACCTACAAACTATACAGTCACTGTCTCACTCTCAGTAGAAGTGCATCACTACCCTACGGTTGCTGCTACTGTAACAACATATGCATAATTCCATACTTACACTTGTACAGCAGATAACAAGCAAAAGTACTCCAGGTACCTTTTAGGATACGAACATGTTCAGTGCCATACGGCTGAGACGTAAAATGACCACAAAAGATGAAGCATGTCGGAGGCATTTCAGAATAACCACCAAATAGCGTACGCAACTTTTGAATAACCTGCACAAAAATTCCAACAAATCTGTCAATTAAAATTGGCATAACGAGAGGTTAAATGACATTAATGTGCCTAGTACAAAATGATTAACATGACAATTAAGACTAATAATATTTTACTAAAATTAATTCTGCAACTATGTTACAATCGAACAACGTATCGAACTCTGTTAATATGAAATCTTGCTTATATCAAACAGATGTTGGCGTCCAGCAACTGACAATGATTAAGTGTACCAATTGTAAGTGGATATTTCAAACACAGTTGTATTGAAATCTCAGTTACGGCAAATATGCCAGACAGCCCGTCATTCACAGCAGCACCAGTTATATCAAAGTTTACATGTTACAGTCGTAGTTGTAGTCTACAAGATTCCACTGTACTTATTTGCATAACAAGATACAGTAGCATATGCACCTTAACGTCATCAAGCCAGACATCGGACAGAAACACAAACATGGCATCGTCATTTGAACTCTCCAACTCCTGCAGTTTTGTTGATACTTTGACAGATGTTGGAGAAGGGCCACCAAAAAAGTTGATATTACCAAAACACGACCTAAAAACAAACAAAAACAAAAAAACAATTGATAAAGAAGTTCCACACAGACATAACGTTATGTATACAAACATCAGGAATTGCTATGTCGCTATGTTAAAGTTAACAGGTGATAACTCAGTCCATATGTCATGTCCTAAAAAACCTTTTTTTGTGTCCCGATGGAAGAGTTGCTACGGGCGAAGGACGACTTGCTCAGTGAGGGAGGACAAAGTTTGTCCTCGCTCACTGAGCAAGTTGTCTGACAAAGCTTGCAACCAAACAGGCACTCATTTTCACTGTTACGCTGAAGCTGAATTTGCCGGTTTTGCTGAAGCTGCTGCAATAATTATGTCCCTCTTTCCGCACTCAATGTATGTTGAGAGACTGGTAAGCTCGCACAATCTCATCAAGTCGGAGACCAGAGCCAGTATCGATCGTGAAACTTTGAACGATTACCGCACGGTAAAAGAGTCAGTGGGCCCTCTTGCAGCTTTTGATGCTAGACGCACCATTGCTAAGTGGATGTCGCTGAAGCAGCGTCGTCCCAAAATGGATGACAGCCAGCAGAAGGTGCAAAAATATATGAGCCACGAATACGTCAAGAATGTGTTTAGTCCCTAGTCCATGCCGTATTCAGTCATAACAGCTAAGGTCCTACACAATCTTCACTGCAGCTACTGGCATTGACACTTAGACTGTGTGACCCTCGAGTGTATCATGACTCCTGCTGTCTGGTTTGTTATAGGTCTAAACAGTCAGTTACACATAGGCTAGTTTGTATTGATGATTGTACAGACTGATCTCTCTGATCGTTATGTCAGATTGCATTAGAATGAAGCATATAATGTGCATGGTGCTGAAAGTAAAGCCAGCTTTCATATAGGCTACATGGTGTCCCAGAGTTGACCAACTCACTTTTCACTTTATGTCTGTTGGAGATCGCGGTTTTCGTAGTAGGCTAGGCCTAAACTTTAGTGTTTTACACACAACAGAACATACTGTTTACAAACAGTAGCCAATTTTCATGTGAATACATTCTATATTTACATTGACAAGATATTTTGGGACAAGCTGTGAAATTATAGGTGCATAAGAAGGCTGCAGCATGAAAATTTGCATGTCATATAAGATATCTGAATGACATACTTCTTAATAAGGACAATGACAGTTTCTGCACAGTATCTAGGAGTACA
>Ga0126335_1000396_pt1 | contig 20711 bp, 16 predicted proteins | sample OlaspJWI45metaG_FD_108409 | JGI IMG/M metagenome (GOLD analysis project Ga0126335, IMG submission 108409) | Marine gutless worms symbiont microbial communities from Oahu, Hawaii - Olavius sp. 1 OAHU.JWI-45 metaG | ecosystem: Host-associated > Annelida > Digestive system > Unclassified | place... | reverse complement strand
CTCGGCGTCACTGCGCAAACAGCTCAAGATGCTGTTTGGGATAAACACTCCTTGTGGCACATGAAGCATAGAGAGAGGAATGGGGCCCATTTTTAAATTTTGGGACCCCTCATATCTCCGGAACGGCTGGCGCTGGAGACTTAACATTTTGCGTGCATACAGAGGGGCGAGGGCCCTAACGAGAACTATGCAAAAGTAGCTCATAGGGGTTCGGTGGCCGGGTCACAGTACATAATGCTGAATTTTGGAACCCCCTCGTATCTCCAGAATGGCTGAAGCTACAGAACTGAAATTTAGTGTGCCTAAATACGGCTAGGAGTTCTAACGAAAACTGCAACAGTACGTAATCACCGTTGTCCAACAATAACTCTGACTATAAGAACAACAGCAAGCAACAATAAGAAACACACATACATGTACATACCAAGTTTGGAAATTATCACATTCACGCACTGCAGTAGGCTATATGGCTCGTCACAAAAAGTGGACAATCAGTTTTTGGTTATTATAACTTTGTCAACTCTTAACAACCGATTTTCGTACTGTAATTCTTTCATTGCTGGAGACTGGACAGTATAATAATAATAAACAGATTTGTACAGCGCCGTAAGATCGTAACTTCAGAGGCGGTATGAAACTTACACACTAAATATGATACTTTTGATTGCATTTTCCAGACTAGTTTCCAACAGATTGAAATTCGCAGTGTATATACTGAGCAACCGACTCATACTTGAGGTATAACGGAAAACGTGGGATGCATTTCTTAGAAATTTCAAACTTTCCAAAGGTGACAGAATTTTGGAAATCAGTTTAGAAAATATGACAAAGTTATGTGAATTGATAATCCACTTTTTGGAGGTAAGGTATGCATTGCCATTCTGAGCTATTTACACCATTAACAACTGGTCTGTTCAGTGTTCACTTGTTTAACATAACACTTAAACCTAATTAACAAGAGGCCAAAGTAATTTGGCGACGGCTGCATCGAATCCCCCTCGCTATGAGGGGACCAGGATCCCGTCTAACACAATGTTCCTTGGGCCCCCAAGAGTGTTCACCTAAAACATCATCTTGATCCGTTCAGCCGTTTTTGCACAGTGAAGCCGAGTTGGGCCGCGTGACAGACAGATTGACAGACACCAGGATCATCGGTAACAATAGTCTGTATCTCATGGATTCAATGCAGCATAAAAATTAAAACCAAGTTTTGGAAGAGCCAATGAGCATCTCCAATATGTCAACTGAATACACCTGTTAATAAAATCCTAAAGAGCAAGTAAAATAAAATTAACAACTAGCATTCAACATTTAAATGCATCAAGTACCAACATTTATCTTGAACAAATGTTGAATATTGTTGAATATACTAGATATTTATTATTTTACCACTATCAGTATTACACACATGGGTTCTTAATTTTGAAAAAAAGAACAGCTTGTATAGTTGCACTTTAATGACTTTCATCTGAAAAATAAATGAGCTAATTCTTAAGTTTATGTAACACAGTTTCTTATTACTGTAAAAACAAAGACAATGATTGGCAACTCTCCTGCATTCACGACTCATCGACAATTCAGTTAACAAAGACACAAATGCAACTGACATGGGGAATAAGATACTGTCACTGTAAAGGAAGGCTAGGGGGCAATGAACTATTCCAACTTCCAACACTTACGCACAAACAGTGTATCAAACTCCCTCAAATTCAGGACCCAGTGACATTCAGACGGATGCTAAATACAAAATTTTAGTACAAATTTGTCGACTTTCGATCGCGAGTCTATTGCAGATGCAAGAACAACCAGCTGCCCCTTTAGACAACCGACACCCCAGCCAGCAGTAATGACATCCCACAAAACCAAAAAAAGATGCCATCCAGAATTCACCATAACGTGCCATTTCAAATGAAAATTTTTACAAGGAGTGGCATATCCCCGAAATTCTACAACCTATACACTTCGCCCTTTATTCTTGCAACTTGAGACACATATAAAAAGAAGAAACAAGAGTGTGACAATGGGACTAGCTATCGTCTCTTTGTGCGAGGTTTCTTATTTGCACTGGCTGGTGTGCCAGAGGCTTCAGCCGCATTTGGCTGAACAATGATCCGCCCTTCCTGAATCTCCTGCTGTGTAGCATTGCTTGCTGTGGCCAGCGTGTCTTTCGCCTCCAGAAAGAACATCAAATCTCTCAGCTGGTCTCGCAGTTCAGACATCTCCTGTACAGTGATCACATAACATCACTCACAACAGATAGCTCAGTCACACTGAAGACCCAATATCTGACAATACCACAAAACTAGTACTAATGCGTTGCACACAGCAGAAGCAAACATTAACTGTTATCAAAGAAACATTGCAAATACTCAGTTATTTAAAAAATGACACCACTTCTGACAGTATGTAACATGCAACCTCACCTGGTTCATCAATGTTGCAAAAACCATAAAATGAATGCTGCAGGTATTATGTGCATTAAGTATTAAAATAATTGCAAATAATTGCAAATGATCTCAACATTGAATCATAAACTAACATGTGGATGTAACAAGAGGCCAAAGTAATTCAGCAAAGGCTGCACCAAATGACCCTACACACACTGCATGTGCCACCGAATTCAGCTGCGTGACAGACAGAGACCGACGGACCGACTGACAAACAGACACCGTGCACATCAGTAACAACGGTCTGCATCTCATGCATTCAATGCAGCCCAAAAGTGAGCATTAAGCATCTCAAACTAAAGTTTATTGGCATATCTGCAAATCAGATCATAATTACTAACCAGTGGTGCATAATTACTAACCAGTGGTGCAAGTAATTTGACAAAGGCTGCATTGAGTGATCCCGCGCACATGGCACGCAGTGTACACTGCACGCGCCGCCGCAAATTTAAGCCATGTGACAGACAGACGGACTGACGGAGACCGGCAGACACCGCGAACATCGGTAAGAATAGTCTGCATCTGATGCAGCCTAATAATGTGGTTGCTGCTACTACTTCTACTAACCGAACATAAAAGCGTTACTGGTAACGAATAAACAGATGTAGAAACATCACAAAAACGTGTACTGACAATGTCCTTCTTTGCAAGTCCGTCTTCCAGTTCGGCAACTCGTGACTGCCAAGTTGTCTGGTTTTCACGAAGACAACAATTGAGATGTTTCTCTTCGTCTAATTCACCCGTTAGTTTTGTCAGTTTTGCAGCAAGCTGAGTCAACACACAAACACATTTACAAATAGTCCAACTTTTAAGCCAAATTGAATGCGTGAGATGCAGATGATTGAGACTGATATTGCCACAGCGTAGTGTGTGTTAAGTCTGTCTGTAAATGCCTGCGCCCTGTAAAAGCTACTAAACAGATCGAGGTCCTGTTTGGGGTGGAGATTCTTGAGGAGTTTTGCCAAATTAGTTCGTCACTTGTTTACTAGTCACACACAAGTTTTTCAAACAGCTGTAAACAAAAGAAACAACTCAGGGTATCGAAGCAAATGCTAGAAGTGCAGTTGATCAGCTCTCACACAAGTGTCCACGAAACTGATCGCTTGCACAATGTGGTCTTCAAGCACTTGCTCTGATACTCTTAAATGTCTTATTCTGCTTACTGTTAATGCTGCTTGATAGCTGTGTGATGTGACTGTAGCATTTTTGGTTGTTTCTCTTTGTCTACTATTGTTACAAAATTTCAATCACTTTTTGACACAGTGGAGTGAACTCAAGTTTTTGATTCATCTGCATCAAGTTCAAATTCATCATATTTTACTGGACCTCTATCCCCGTTTCAGAACTAATGCTATCGGCAAAGTACCTTCTGTTTTTCCTTGCTGGCCTGAGACAACTGCTGTTCTAGTCTTGCAGCCTCATCGATGAAATGTTTTTTCTCTCTGTCGACACCAGACAACTGCTGCTCAAGCCGCGTCATCTCTTCGATCGCCTTTTTCACCTTTGTCTCAAGTTCTTCCACCTGAAACATGGTACATGTCACCTGTCATTGGCAAATAAGACAATAATGACTGCCAACTTCTCACAACCACTGTTGCTGACAACTATCATCATCTTTAGTCATGAAACAACTCACTACCTCATCTACTCGACTAAGAACTAACAATTAATGGTTAAGTAATAATTATAATATTTATAATAAAAGTTAATTAGTGGTTAATGAAAATGCATTTGTTCAGATGACGACAGCAGTGCATAGTGACTGCTTTCAGAGCACCTTATAAATGTACTTACCTATGTACACTGCTGCTGCCACACTGCCATCAACACTACTTCTGATACTGCTACACTCTGTATCCACTCAACTGATGTATTTCTCAGCTCAACACAACTTAGGCCAAATTCATAAAGATCTCAACAGGAAAACTTTTGGAGCTTCAGCCAAATATATTTACAGGCCAAGTGAAACAAAAAATGCCAAAGCATTGAAGGCATAACAACAACTACACAAGAGTGAAAAACAAAGTCTTTCCTGAGCTGTATTATCCAGACAGTGCTGATCTCCGCCAGACATTACTGTTTAAACTGCAAGACCACAGATACAAAGCTAGTGCACTGTATGGTGGCTGTTCACTCCAAACTTTTGTTGGTACTCATAGAACAGCAGCAAAGTTCATACATAAACCAGACACTGCCCTGACATAAAAGCAAAGCAAAGGATGTTTAGACAAAGGTGCAGGCCGTAGCCTCTATGCCCAAAACTAAAATAAAACCAAAATAAACTGCTATATAACATATTTATCAGTCAAAAAGTTATATTTAAGGTAAGCAGCATAGTAATAAATAAGTGGAAAAGTATAAAATAAAAATCTAGACAGTTCATGAGGTGGAATAATGCGAACTTGTCGTTGTGACTGGCGTTCGACATTCTCCATTTTCTCTTCAAAATACAATCGCTGAGACTCGAGCTGGCTCGTCAGCAGGTACGTGTACTGCACATCACACATAATACGACTGACCAAAATGAAGAAAAGTAATTGCAATAAATATGACATGTACAGAATATGTCTAAGTTAATTACAATGCAAGCAGATAAACGAAAACCTGATGCCGTCATTAGACTTCAATTAAAATACTCAATGAGTTTTGCTGTTTTAGTCTAACGACTGGGTGCTGAATGCTTAACATACGAGCCACAAATGTGACGCAAATGTGTGCACTATTCTTCATGACTGCATTTGTGTAGAAACCACTTGCAATTTGACAAAACAACACAACAAACAAAATAAGCAAATCTTAGTAAAATTATACTAAATTCACTCTAATTTTCTGGTGAGTCGAGATCCCATCTAGTAGAATGCAGTGCAGAATGTAGACAAAACAGCACACACAGCACAAATGTGTCAGGCATGTGAAATACTGTTATGGGTCACTATAAAGTGGACAATTCCAATCCCACTTAGCAGAATTAACTAAAGAAAAAGGTAAATGCATCAGCCTTCATGGTACATTACAGTGTAGGACTGCACTTCTAAGGGTTAACAAACCTCAAGGTTCAAAGCGTCAATCTTCTCCTCCTGTTCACTGGCATTCTGCTCATCGACCTCAACAAGTTTGCCGTCGGCCTTGTTCTGCACGAGCCGATGGACGTAATTGTCTCCAGCATAGTCCCACACACGACTGCTGCCCAACTCCATTGAGTACGTGTGTGATGTCTCTTTGAAATGGCCGTACGCGTGGCCCTCCACATAGCGACCACACCCAACGAACCCACAGATCAGGCAGATCCACAGGTTCTAGCACACACAACATATGGTTATGGTCCACCATCACAAAATCACACCTCTCCAAAAATGACAGGGTGGGAATCTAGAATCTACAGATTTACATGCACGGTACACTGCATAATAATGAGTGATTTTACAACATGCAAACAACAATTTAATGCAAAGAAGTATTTATTATATTTCTGATAACAATAAATAAATAAGAACCACATATACTTGCGTACAAGCGGACAAATTTTGGCGCTAAAGTTTTGGGGGTCGGCTTATACACAGGTCATGCCACGCAGCCAGAGTCAACTCAACATTTAGCATCATTGCTATCTCTCAGTGACACACTGACGCGCACTATGTGCCGCATGCAGTTTGAACCATTAGTAGACCACTAGGCCTACACTTATGTTGGGCGGGGTCGACCACACACAGACTGCTGCTGCTGTTGTATAGCAGTCAAGTCAGTCACTGTAACTTGATACCATTCCCACTCTCAGACCATACAAGGCCGCCAAGATGTCAGTTGACACACGTTTGTGTGCAATACAGTAAAGTGCACAGCATGCTGCTGTTGCCACTAAGAAATTGCTGACACTCAGGCATTATCAAGGCACTTATCTAGGGTACTCACTCGTCACTGATTTTTGTCACCGGCTTATACGTGCGTCGCCAATTTGTGCTAATTTTCGGCCGTAGAATGGGGGTTGGCGTATATGCAGAATGCCTTATACACGAGTATATATGATAAATGCACTCAAAGGCAAAGTTCTGACAAGGCAGATGCCAGCGATGGGCTCACAGCAAATTCACCTCACATACTCCCGCTGCTTTTCAGGTTTTTCTGCTTGCTAGCACAGCTTATCATATGGAAGCTGTTTGAAAGGCATCCGTGTGTATGTCTGTTAACCAGGCTGTTGTACATCACAACCGCTGGACACAGAGACTTTGCACTTTTGCATGTAGAGATGTACTAACCAAATCTGATCACAAACAAAGAACTCGGATCATCCTGACCTACTTAAGCCAACTAAGTCATGTACGTGCACATTCACAACTATTACCAAACGAGTAGTATTTCAAAAATACCACAAAAATACCAAGTAGCTGGTAAGAATTATATATGTCACTATTGTCACACACCTAGAGTTCCATGCCTGAGTCAGTTCAACTTAATTGTCACATATAGGTACTAAAATATATAAGTGTCAGTACTCCATATATACTAGGAGTCCCAACTTATAGGCAGTTACACCACAGCTTCGAGGTGGAAAATGCACACATAAAAATGTGTTTATTTTTCTTGAATACTTAACACAGTACTGAAGGACAAACATAAGCAACACCAAGAGGTACTGAAGGCAGCAGAGAGACTGGTTAACACAGCAAGACTCACAAGCTGTGTGGAGCACTCGAAGCATTTGTTGTCACCTGTCGGCACAGGTGTCTGGACATACCTGCAGACTGGACAGCTAACACACAGCACCACAGGTAATCAATGACGAATATAAGTACAGGTAAGATAAACGCAAGTGAGTAGAGTTTAATATCCCACTCAACACACAATAGGTCATTTCGGAGATGGCCTTTCCATGCAATCAACAGTACTGGTACTGACAACTAAACAACAACCAAAGTATTATACAAACACAACAATAAGTACTTAGAATAAAGTAGTAATGGCTGGTGAATGAACAGTATAAGAACAGTCAGACTGACAGACGCCGATGCTACAGGATCACCAATCACAAAAGTCCACTACACATTTTATGAATCTGGTGTGGCTAAATAATACAAAAACCAAAAAAACACACAACAGACTAAAAACTGTTACAAATAACTACTAACTTGACAACACTACAGATAGGTTTACCTATACGGGCAATAAACAGAACAGGCCTACCCCACACATCCCGAGGCCCACATCGAGCAATACAATTCTAACTACAATCAACAAGTTCTATCCACACCATATGAATAGCATCTCCAATTATCACAGTTCACAGATTGCATGGAAATGACTTGGTCCACAGCACAGTTAGAAAGAAAGACATCAGACTGCTGGACTTGACTATGTGTAAATATTAGTCAGCTTCTGAAGTTCTGACCACACGTTAAATCCCTGCACATCTTATTATCTAACTTTGTGGTGTCAAAATGGCAGGGCAGAGGAGATTGTACCTTGTGTCTTTCCACTCAGCGAGGCATGCAACATGGAATGAATGATTACACAAAATTGTCAAGATTCCCTTCACAGACTCGTCCTGTGCACATCATACACAATACTCAGCAACGAAGTTATTTTTGGTTAATAATTAACATTATATTACATTAGATCTATTTATGGTAAAACAGTGTAAAACTACTAAACAGCTAGTGATCTGATGTACACGGCTGTCCACTGTTGGTGATCGTGCATTTCCGGTTGCCGGATGCCACATCTGGAACAGTCTGTCGCCCAACGTCACCTCAGCTTCAACACTGTCTGTTTTTCGAAACCGCCTCAAAACTCATCTCTTTTCCCGGTCATTTCCTTCCTAACTGTTTTCGGTTTCTAGTTCTCCACACCGTGTATAGTAGTGGTTTAGCAGTATTTGTACTTTAGGCCACTCTAAATAACTCTAATGTAATGTAATGTGTGTAATGTGTAAATAGTCAAGCAGTTGGTTAGTTAGAAAACTGAGGAAACAGATGACTTTTAAGACTTATGTGAAAGACGGCCAGCATCAGAGATCAGCGAATGTCATATGGCAAAATAATATACAATGACCAATATCTCAATCGCTTCACTGTTGTCTGCAAGTGAGTGAGTAGAGGCTTAACATCCCACTCGACACTTTATAGGTCATTTCACAGATGATTTTTACAGGCCAGATGACCCAACCAACAGTGTCAAAGCACTGAAGGAAGCCAGTTGGTCACCAAGATAGGCTTCAATCCCACCAGAACCATTCCACCATGTTATAATATAAACTGTAGACAACCGCCTCTAGGCTAATCATAGCGTAAGGGTTCCGCTGTGACAAAAACCAATCTGCTGGACCCACAAGCTGCCTAGTATTGTTGTCTGTAACAATAGCTATCATTCAGACCCATTTTAGTTTTTAAATTCATTTTAGTTTTTATTTTTATTAGTTTTTTTGTGGAATCATTTTTATTTTTATATTATATTATATGGTTGTATTCATTTTTATTTTAGTTTTTATTTAGCTTCTTGCTGATCATTTTAGTTTTTACATTATGCAGTTTTTGCCGATCTTTTAGTTTTTACTTTTATATTACATAGTTTTCTTTCTTTACACCCAGTGTCATGCAGCTCTGATGACAAAGGCAGGACTTTGTACTTCCTAATATCAAATATGAATTTAACGAACGGCATTTTATTGTTTGCTCGCTTTTTGACTATGTTTGATAACCTGTTTGATTGATATACTGTGTTTCCTCTTAATGCAGCAGTTGTAAACACGTGCGAATAAATTAAATTTTGTTTCAGGGTTTTGACTAATCATAAAATATGTTAAATACTGACCATTTTAGTTCCTGTATTCATCTTCGTATTAGTTTTTATTCGTATTTGATGAAATAATTTTTATTTTTATTCCGTTTTTGAAAACTAATCGTTTTAGTTTTAGTTTTTATAAAACGAAAAGGAATCATTTTCGTTTTTATTTTCGTTTACGTAACGAAAATAGGTCTGCTATCATTTACTACCATGACTCAACTTGGCAATGGGTCATCACTTATTTCACTCAAGTCAGTATGTCGTATGTATCCAATCCAATGATGGCTGATTTCTCATACATGGATAACAGTATTTTTCAGAGCAAAATATGAATTAGCTCAGACAGTACAGACACATTATACAACACTCAATGTTCAAAGTATTCACTGTCCACAGTGTCACACCAGCTTTAGAACAGCTTTTTCACGGGCTGCTTATAAACACAGCTCATTCAAGTCAAATTTTAGCTCTTCAATTATCCCAAATTCCAGTAAACAGAAAGCAGCCAACTTTTTAAAGTTTTGTTACATTTGCAATTACATTTACATTGAATTTTAGGTATAAAATAAATTTTATGCAATTGAACAAAGACTTGCAGTAAATGTTGCTTTCAAACTTTCACTACCAGATAAATTTTTAAACAACAAAAAAGCAAAAGTCTACGCAAGCTAAAGCAAGAAAGTAAGTAAGCCTTTTATTACATGACAGACATTTATAACATGACTGACCATTCGTTCAAGGCAAACAGTACAGTTTGGTAACTCTGTGCTGCCAGGTGGCGGAATCCCAGCACCCTATCAACCAACAACCATACCTTCAGTAGCAGCAAACTTGAAAACTTTTAAACTTTTAAACATCCAACAACATAAATCAACAGTGTATTTTTCATCAGCAAACAAACATTAGCTGCACCGATGTGCTAGTTAATATGATAAACCTTCAAACTACAGTACTAAAACTACTGACTCAATTCCAGTAGCATACTGTGACTCATTCAAAATGTGGCCAAGAACAACAACAACAACAACAACAACAAACAACAACAACAACCGTTTAACGGCCTTTGTTCCGGGACTACCCGGGTAGGCCGGTACCAGAAGAAACACTCACCCACTCACCCAAGAACATCGTTTAAAATTCTAATTGTTCACACTTTATCAAAATGTACCAAAATACCAACGTCTGCCTAAAGGACTGCTATCTAAGCTATAAAGATGCAGTCATTACTGCTAAACCCTATGCACCAAAGACCATTCAATGCAAAGAGCAGTTCAGCAGCTGCTACTGACACCCATGTCATTCTTGTATGGCAAAAACTACAACAATTGGCCATTTAAAACAATATTTCTGGGGTACTCAGGAGTCCCCACCCCAAACAAAAAGTTGATGTTTGTGTGTTGAGCCATTTTTGCACAGCTTGCCAACGTGACAGACAGACACCGGGATTATCGATTATCTCACGTATTCAAAGCAGCCTATAAACTGTTAATGAGATTAATTCGTTCATAAACTGCAACTCGGTCCATTAATTAGTGGTGTCACTCAATAATACTCTTTCTAAATTTATTGATATGCCTAAAGTATGCAACTAACTACAATTAATTGTCAACTAGACAGCTTATCATGTGTAGAGCTCAGTGGGATGGCGATGCATTGCACCTGAAATGAAGCGGGTGACAATAATAAATCTGTGATGACTTTACAAAACCCAGATAAGTTTTTGGTTTTACGACAAAAGTTCATACAAGATTATAAGTCTTAACATCGAGCAGTTAAGCTTAGTGCCAACCTGATTAACCGGCAAACACACACAGAGACAGATCGATTATCAGATAAACTTGCCACAGCCAAATAATATACATCTCCTGAATACTGCAAAAGAACAAATAGGCAGCTCACATCAGCTGACAAGACGGACTCAACGCTGGCAACATAGACCAAGTGACAGATCTCAGGTTCAATAGAGTTGAATGCCTGATCATTGTACGTCTGGTAGAACTCGTCGGCTAATGACTACACATCATACACAAGACAGATACAGCCTCCAAGACCATGCTTCAAATTATCCACATCATACGACAATGTGCAGTGACATGGTATCAATCAATGTAGCTGCTCTACTTCAGGCCCAGTTATGTGGTCAATACAAAGAATTTACAACGTACCTCATCACGAAACTTCAACAGTACCATATACTGGTTTGGTGTACCGTCTCTGATGATTCGGATATGTTCTAAACCAGGTCTAACAAATAAAACATCATGCAACAACTAAATACGACAATAAACATGCATAGAGCAGACCTCCTAAACTTAACCAACATGACAATTTGTCAGGTGGTCTGTGGGTGGTCGAATGGTGAACAATCTCAGTATGTAACCAGTCAGTGCAGCCACCAAGGTTAATCATCCCTAAAATGCAGGCACTGGTAAGCAAAATCAGCAACAGCTGGGCAGTCTTCTTCTTCTTGCAAGTGCACTAAGTTGGCAGCATGGCGTAATGGTTAACATCGTTGGTCGGATCAACGAAGTTAATCAACGTCGGGCCCGGTTAGTACCTGGATGGGTGACCATTTTTAGGTGGTTAAACCATCTAGGCATGTAACCAGCCAACTAGGTCGACTCAGCCTCCTACCCCCCGTGGGACGGTAAAATGAGTATCAGCCTTCCGGCTGAGTAATGATAATAAATGGCGATGGTGTGTGTGGTGAATGGCAGCCTACAGGCGGACTCACGGCCCAAGCGACGGGCTTGGTCTGAGGGTTGGCGTCATCTGGCGCCGAACCACATTCATCAGATGAACTCTCGCAATGACTTTAAGTCATGATGACAGCACTATAAACATTATCCTGTGTATTATTATTATTATTACTAAGAGCCATGGCTGATCAGCCAAACGACAGCATTATCATCAGCAGAGTGAAGTTGAGACAAGCCACCATTTAACTTCGTCGGAGGACAAGAGTCGAAAATGTGGGACATCATTTGCTTTTCACCATAAGGACACAAATCAGTGGCTGCCTGATTCCATTTCTTCTTACAAGCGACAGAATGACCCTGTGCAGTCCAAAAACGGTTAAGCAGGGACCATTGTTATCATGGAAAATTGAATGTTGGGCAGTAAACAGACACAACACGATGCACTAGCCCCACATCAATAGTCTCACAGTGCAAGCCGGTGTTTGGTGGACAACAACAGAAGCAGAAGCAAGCACCACCCAGTGAGAACATTTCACTTTAGTTATGTGGAGAATCAATAGCAATGACAGCTGTCAAACTGGTATCAATTCAGTCTCTCAGAGCTACACATGTCCGTAATAGAAATATCCCACTGTTATACTCTAAACTAAAGAAGAAAAATATGAATAAAGTAGTGACACTATCATAATGCTTACTCAACAGGTGCAATGAACTGAAGTAGGTCTTGTGATGAAAATGTTGCAGGGACTTTAAGCATGCAGATCATTGCACTGCGTGGAGATTCACCCTTAGCATTCATCACCTGACTAAAACATGCACAAACCACGACCACCAAACCACATCACTTGTCAGTAAAGACTATGCAGTTCATCTCAGAAGGGGTGGTAACCAACTTATCCCTGGTCAACTCAGCCCCAAGTGAACTTGTTCCCAAGGGTTATGGTGAAGATTAAGGTGCGTGTTCATGTTTGGGTTAGGATTAGGGCAAGGGTCAGAGGTAGGACTAAGTTTAGGTTTACGGCTAGAGCTTAGGGTTAGTGTCAGGGTTAGGAGAGCCTTGGGCCAAATAGACTGTAAACGTCTCAGAAGAAATCAAATCACAAGTTATGGCAATAAATCAGAAAAAGAAACATTCACCAGCTTACAAGAATTTCAATTACTATGATATAAAAGACTGTCAGATAACACAAAAACTAATTTATTTAAACCAAAGAAAAACAAAACTGAAACAGCAATAATGTAGCATAACAAGAAATGGTAATACACACATATCACACAACGAAATATTGTTTAGATTACTTAATAGACAGATAGGTAGACAGAGATGGCAATCAATATTACAACTGCATCAAATCACACTGACTGGCAGTACAACTCACTCTTCTCGGTACAGATGAATAATTCCTTCTGTTTTCTCAACGCTTGGATTACCACAGAAGAACTTTACGCTATGTGGTGAGATGCCACCCACAGAGTGTGACCACAGTTTAGCACTGCCCGGCCTCTTAGATTCCGTCGACACAAAGTCGCTGGTGCCATCTCTTGCAGGTGCCTCTTTCTGTTTGTCAGTCTCGAGCCACAACGCCCATTTATGTTGTGAAGACGCATTTCCTGAGACCACATCTGTATTGCTCGCACTACCAGAAGCCATTGTCTCCTGGTCAACTTTCTCTGCACAAATATGCATTACTATCAACTACCAGCATTTAAACGAAAAACCTTAACATTAAAATAACTTAAACATTTCTGACGTTCACCAAAAAGTGCAGTTTTTAGTAAGCTATATTGTATATACATATCTGTTGCTAATCAACATGCATAAAAAATTGAAATCTCAACCTTGAGTTGTTCCTGAGATATCTAAAGGGCCAAAAAAATTGGACAGCAGGTCACACGACTCTGCCACTGGCAATCTATAGGCTACCTACTGGCAGTGGTGTATTGGGGGGTATACGCCATACATCAACCTCCGGGTTTTTTTGACAGCGTATACTCACCTCAGTGATCATAAATAAGCAGGGTATACCGTATACACATATGCCACACCCTTTTGCGTATACCCACCTCCATGTTTAGCAATACACCACTGCCTACCGGCAAAATCAATATTCATTTTAACATCAGAACATCGATTAATCGAAGCTCATTTAACATCCCGAATTCTAGTAATGCGACACAGTACCGAACTGGGAAACTGGACAGAACATTAGACTGAATAAGTATAACATTCAGTATGACAAGATTTTGCTATTTAAGACGCTTGAACTAAACTGATAAGAGGTTATTTGCAAAAGTTGTGAGACTTTAGATGTTAAACATGACTGTCATGTTTCAATATCAGTTGCATTTCAATTGTGTGTTGTTAATTGACATTTTTTATTTTACTGTGAAATATGTGTTTTATAATTTGGCACTGTGTGTATTTTTAGGCTGCATCTTATGCATTCGATACAGCCTATTGCTACAGATAATCACAGCATCTGTCTGTCTGTCAATCTGTCTCTGATGCGGCTCAACTCGGCTTTACTGTGCAAAAATGGCTGAAAAGATGGAGATCCTGTTTGCAATGAACACTTCGGGCTTAAGGAACATTGTGTTAGACGGGAGTACTAATCCCCCACAATGAAATGGAGGGGAGTTGGAGAAAATTTTGCCTGTTGTGGAACCACTTGATATCTCAGGAATGGCTGAGACTTCAAATTTTATAGGCATGTTGAGGGATGGAGTCGCAACCAAAAAATACGCAAAGGTGCATCAAAGGGTATTAGCATATACTCTGACCACATGGGGGGATTGCTTGTAGGTGTTTTCTTGAAGCACTCGTAAGCACACGTACTTTGAAACGTAAAAACTTAAAACGTTAAAAATCTTTCAAAAACTTAAAACCAAAGAAACACTTTTCTTTAAAGACCTTAAAAACGTTTTTTTCCAGTCCTGTGTGCTTCAACAAAATATTTGCAACATTCCCCCCACCGGTCAGACCCACTCTGTAATCACCTCATGCATTTTTGTTGATATGCGTATACTTTTTCAAAATGTTCAAACACAAACTCTTCTTGCTGCAAGTGTTAATGTTTTGTATACAAGAATGAATAAGCATTTATTAACCTTAACAAATTAACAGATTTTTATCTGTGTTTTTGAATACACAAGTTTAATGTTTGAAGTACATCTCACTGCTAACGTAATGCTAAAATGCCATAAAATTAAATCATCGATTATTATTTGACTATGACAAAAATGATCATCAATTATGGAAAAAAATTGATCTTAACACCCATAAATTGAATATAAACACATACAATAGTAACTGGCATGGGAGTCGGACTTCTATCAGCCTGCTTACCAGGCTGCTAGTGCAATTTTAATATCACTTTTATTTAATTACATAATAAATAACATTATCAAAAAATACCTTCTGAAAACCTAAAACCGGACTTGTGAGGTTTTTAGAAACTCAGATCTACAGCTCTGATCACACCACTGCATGATGCCATCCGATGTTTGCTGCAGAAGTTGTACCAGTCCAACATGAACGTCAATTTGGTGCACTGCTAACTATGTTAGTATGCATAAATGCTTCTGCTTTAGTCCATCATTTGTATATGCATAATGTAAGTGTAAGAAGACAGCAGACAATTACCTATAGTGTAATGCTCTATGGTGATTGCCTGATATTCACGACTGCCTTTGTACAGAGCTATCTGCTCCTGGGCAAGCTGAACAGCCTCAACACTGCCAGTCACGGGTAAACCAGACTCCAACAAATCTAACAACCATGTATGCACACACATACACATTTGTTCATTGTTGGTACTTTCAGGTACACCAAGTTAATAGATCACGATGAAAAATTCACCATTGCCTGTTGTCAGACCTCCAAAACCTATATACAGATTTACATTAAAAAACTTACAGTAAATTACATACAACACCACAGAAACAGCCAATTAATTGCAATGAAAACAGAAAACTGGAAAATTCAGTCTCAGTCCCAGCAAGATACTACTACAAGTCTTGCTGCAACATATATCTTAGACAGCAGATGAACAGTTTGCAGTGAACAAATGGATTTCTGCAGAAAGGTAGGAACAAAAGATCAAATTTTCAACATCAGAATCTTCATGGAAAAAAGCAAGTGAGTTCAACATCCCACTACATCATGTTCAAAAAAATGCTCGCCTTTTTATTTTACTGTAGTTTTTACAAATGCTGACCGATTTTCGCAATATTTAGCACACAGAACACTGACGTAACTTGAAACATAGAAGTTATTCATTTGCCCACTTCACCTGCATACTGTTGCTACACTACCTTGGAAAAATTTGAATTCCACAATAATGACTTTATTAACAAATGCTAATTATTGCAGTTGCACATAACGAAAAATATCCAGTTTTTCCATACAATTATTGTCCAGTGAAGCTCAAATATTACAATAACCTCCTCTTTCATCAGCACAGGCCTAAATGGAGGTCTAAAGCCTGGACCAGTAAACTTAGGAGTTTCATACTGCAGTAACTTAATTGTCTGATGGCACAAGTGGATGAAGCATCTCTTGCACCTGCATTCAGTTCAACATCATGACAGTATGCAACAGTAAAAATCTTTCATTGGTCAGATTTCATTGTCATGTTTCGAAGACATTTTAACAGCTTTGTTGATGGAACAAATCAGCCAAAATGGTCCAAAAACCAAAAACTAATATTTCCCAAAATAGTGTAGCTACAGTATGCAGGTGAGGTGGATATGTCAGTAATTGTTGTGTTGCAAATTACTGCAGTATACTGTGTGCCAAATATTGTGGAAATTTGTTAACATTTATAGAAACTATAATGAAATAAAAATATGATTGTTTTTGGAACACAGTGGCAGCACCATCAAGGTCATAAGGCAGGTAATCGGGTGCGAATGGCCAAAAAAGCCAACAAACGAGGCCCCTGTATAGGCCCAAGAGCAGGCGTGAAATCAGCAAAGACTACTCAAGAGTCTTAGGCTAGACATGCTTATGACACCCTATCCCTATCCCTAGGGCCTCTTCCCCTACTCTATCATCCCGTATCTGCACTCGTGTCTGAGGGTATCATCAGGGGGGGGGGGGCAGAAAAGGCAACATAGTTTGCAAGTGGGCCAGTAAAAAAGACTGTGAGCGAAGCAAGCCAAATTTTTTTGGACCTCCCACTTTTTGGTGATTATAGCAGGTTTGGCAACTGCAAATGCTTTCATCATACCTTAAAGGGACCCATGAGCTTCCTAGGGAGGCCTTGCAGTTGCAGACTCTTTAGTACAATGGTTAATCCAGGCCTGTCAGAAATGTATAGACTGGTGAAAACTAGAAGCTGCCCAGTGGGGCCTGTGCTGCCCGGCAAACAAGATATTCTGTGCACCCAGATGCCGACAGAAGGCTCTTTTGAGTGCATGAAAATAAGAAGACCACAAGACTAATAAACTAAAAAATTCAGCCAGCCAGGGTTACAACCAGGGTGCCAGTAAGTAATTTGACCTGGCGTGGCTGAGCATAACACTGCCACTGCACTATATATGGCGTTTATTGACCACAAAAAATACTTGATTCTGTCTGACATTCAACATACTGGAGTGTATTGAAGCAGATGGGAGACAATGAGACAGTGGTGTCATTAATCAAATGATTATACAATGGTCAAAAAGCTGCAGTTAGAATAGAAACTGAGTTCACAAACTGGTTCTGCATATAGAAAGGAGTTATCTACATGCATTGCGAATTGAGTAATGACACCGGTTTTGTTAAGATTTTCTGGTGAGTTTTTGCTATCAAACTGCTCAGCTATTTGATTAGTCAGAAGTTATGGCTATAATACCGCTTAGTCAAAAATGAAAAAAAGACTTAACCTTTTCTTTTATTTTTGATTTAGCCCAACATTTGGACTAAGGAAATGACTGAGCAAATAACTAAAGCAAAAACTGAAGTTACCCACCCTCAAAACCAATAACATAGACAAGTTAAAAGCCTTTGAGATGATATGTTACAGGCATATGTTATGTTACAAATCAGTTGGAAAGATGACAGAACCAATACAGCTGTATTGAACGAGATAGACACAGACAGAAAATTCATAGCCACTGCCAGAAAGTGAAAACTGCAGTACTTTGGCCACTTGATCAGAGCACAGAACCTCTGTACACACATTTTTAAAGGGCCATTACATGGCACTAATTGGCATCAGACACAGAGGAAGACCAAAAAGACAATGGGGCAACGACATCACAGACTGGACCGGCAAGACTATGGCAGATTGCACAACAATAGCACATGACTGGAGGAGTTAGAAAAACTGGTGTGTCATTCTGCGGTCTCCAAACTTTAACAACATAGATGGAATGATGCTTATGATACACTATACAGCCAAAAACTGGAAAAATCTGGTCACGGGTAATGTAATCCTTAAGATGTAAGCCCAAAATCACTGCACCTATATAGTGCTACGCTGTCACTCACCAATGGCAACGATGTTTCTTCGCCAGTTGGATGAGATGCAGATGTGCAGATGCTCAAACGGTAAAATGCGGATGTTGATATAGATACCCCGACCCTAACCCAACCTCAGGATAATTTTAAGCCTAACCCTAATCCTAACTTTAACTTTAACCCTGTCCCTAATCCCTAACCATCTGCAAATCTGCATTTCACAAAGCCCCAAAATACACACCTGCTCGATAATCAAAGCGAATTGTGTCTGATTCGTCTGCTATTTCTAAACGTATAATTATACGGCAAAGTGACATTTGCACAATACTGGAGACTTATATAAACCTCAAGATAAATCATCACACTGCCACATTCAAAATGTCATATATTCTTTACAAACAAACCGAAACGACTTGTTTATGTTTACAACAAAAGCATAAAATATTTATCAATTTTGAAACTCGAACGTAACGTTACGTTGCATGGTGAGATCCCATTTAGACCATTGCTGTTTCGTCTGGGCACCGTATATTAGAAAGGTGATATTGAAGCATTAGTAAAAGTGCAGAAAAGGGCAACAAAGATTCTGCCATCACTCAGACATATTAGTTACCCTGACTGTTTGAAAGTATGTCAATTAACAACACTGCATTATAGACAGGTAAGAGGGCACATGATAGAGGTACGGTATATAAGACAATTTCAGAAAGTATGATAGTGCAATAACATTAGCCCTGATTATATCGGATAAACATAAAACTAGGGGAAATGATGTACGACTCCAGAAGTCTCCCTTAAATATGATATGCGTAAGTTTTACTTTACTAAGTGTTGTTAACTTATGGAATAGCTTGCCCAATTGGGTGGTATTTAAAAAACGACTTGATCAATATTGGCAACATCAGGATATTATATTCGACTTTCGAGCACAATTAGAAGGAACTGGAAGTCGCAGTGAGGTTTCGAGACTAAATATTGTTTAATTTATAATGTATAATTGTATTATCTACTTGAGAAGCTGACAAAGAGGCACATAGCCTGCGCCAGTACATCCTCTACGTCTACGTTGCAGCGTTCGTGCTTCCAAATCGAAATCGTATGCGTGGGTGACAGAGTGTCATTCATATTTTATTGACTTTGCTTTTATGAGTTAGTACATTTAGTTGAAGCTTTTAATGAAGTAGATCTCACGACGGAGAATTACCTCCAAGTTTTCAGGGAAGCTCCAGGGCGCCTCGAGGATGGTTTTCAGCTCAAAAAATAAATTGGGGGTCGTGGGTAGGGGGGGGGCAATTTTTTTTACACTTTTTGGGGCGAGGAGGGTTGACAAGGGTATTGGGTAGGGGTTGGCGGGCTGAAGGCCCGACTGTGCGGGCAGAATGCCTAGTTAAATCGTCATGGCAAACGCTGGACGCACTGGAAACTGTCTTCGGCGCAGCGTACACGGCAGACCGGCGTCTGTTGGTGACAGTGGGATCCGTGGGATGAACAGGACATTGCCTGAACACGCTATACATGTATATATATGTGCCGTGATGTATCGCTGACTGATCTGCCGGTCAGACGCTGCTGGTAGCTTACATCGCCGAGTTATAGTGCGCCAGCCGGCATACTCACGTTCACGTAGTTGATCTGAGTGTTGATCGTCATGATCGCATCTCTCGACGCGCATGTTGCGACGTAGCTGCATGGAGCACAACACACTGCTGCCACAAAGCTGACCTCGACAGCGCCGCATCAACGACATCCGGTCATCTGCCAAAGACAAACAACTTGTAGTATATGCCGAAAGTCACCCGCCATCAGCGCTATGCCGCCGGACAGTTTGTTTGTGTAAATGGTATCACGCAGTATTCGATCGATTTCGTCAAAGATAAAAATAGCGACAATCTGATAATCTGTCTATAGGTATCAGCCCGAGACGCTGCTTCTCCACTGGCCGTACGGTATGTCGCCACGCTGCCAGTCTGTTAGATAGATTGTATGTCGTCGTCTTCAGCCAATGGCAAGGCGGTCAAACTGACGCGTTAGAAACTTTTATATTAACAGATATGGCGTTAGCAATATTGTGATTGTCATGTACCGAATGAAGCAAGACGTGTTTACCCGACCAACCCGTTTACTCAAGTCTCTACAAGCGTCTGCACAGAACATTTGCATACAGAGAGCTGCGTCGCATCTAGATTAATTAGCATATCCTCAGAGAAGCGACCAATAGCTGTATAGCCTACATCAAAGAGTCACAGCATCACAGTACTATAGCACTAGCAGTCGGCACTGAGCAACTTCCTGTAATAAAACTACCTAGGCTACACGCTGACTGGATACAACGCTGTCTTT
>Ga0126335_1000395_pt1 | contig 20831 bp, 12 predicted proteins | sample OlaspJWI45metaG_FD_108409 | JGI IMG/M metagenome (GOLD analysis project Ga0126335, IMG submission 108409) | Marine gutless worms symbiont microbial communities from Oahu, Hawaii - Olavius sp. 1 OAHU.JWI-45 metaG | ecosystem: Host-associated > Annelida > Digestive system > Unclassified | place... | reverse complement strand
TCCGCACCCTGGCCCAGAACTGGGTACAGATCGGATCTCGAATTATCTGAGCAATGAAAATGATCTTGACATAAATACCCCGTTTTTCGCCTGAGCACCAGGGCGGGCTCCGAACTCCGCACTCCGAACTTTTCCCATATTTTATCCGGCTTGATCTTAACCCGCGCACGGTCCACCTAAACGAAACATATTTTTGACAACTACTATATGCCGGTTTATGGAAACGATATGCCTGCCAATAATCCGGGTTATTCGAAATCGGTGCTCAACCTTTATAGACTTGCGCAAAAATATCGGCAAATTGCTCGATGGTTGTCGGTGTCGTATTTTCCGGTGTTCGTGTAAGACCGGTTCCTAAAAGCCCGTCATTCATACCGGCACTCATCTCCGCCAGCAAGTCGGCCATGTCTTCGGTTAAACCCGCCTGAGTCAGGCCATTGACGTAATCCTGCCTTGAAAAATCGACATATTTTAATTCGGGTTTGCCGATTTTTTCCCCAATGATTCGCGTGGCTTCGTTCAATGTAACATCCCGGGGGCCGAGTAATTCTCTGACGATCTTGCCGGAAAAGTCCCGTTCGAGCAGGTGTCCCATCGCAACCTGGGCGATATCACCGGTGGCGGTCATGGCAAACGCCAGGTCACCTCGAATGTGCCCTCCATTGATGCCCATGTTCTTTATCATGTCGATGTTCGTGAACAGGTTTTCCATGAAAAAAGTAGGCCGCAGGTGCAGTATATTGACCCCCACGAGCCGATTGTGGCGCTGCTCCTGGTCATGCAAACCTTTGATCGGCCCGGTTTTATCGGGAAGGTGCCCACCGAGGCTGCTCAGGCTGACCACATGGGATACCCCTGATTTTTCAATGGCCGCTGTGATGAACTTTCCGATTTCATTTTGATACTGTCGATAATCCGGGGCCGCATAATTGGTTGGTATCATGGTATATACAGCCGCAGCACCTTTAAATGCACCGGCGAGAAAATCCGGGTCGGCCGCATCGCCGATCACAGCTTCAGCCCCCTGGTCGACAAGCCCCTGCAGCCTTTCCTGCGAACGGCCGATGACCCGGACCTTCTGGTCTTTTTCCAATAACAGTTTTGTCAGTTTTGCACCGATATTACCTGTAGCTCCCATGATGACGATCATTGGTATTCCTCCCGTTGGATAGGATTGTGCGATCAATTAACCGCATTTAGTAATCAGAATAAGCATTCGGGCACATGATACAAGTCCATGGTATCCTGCCGCTGTTCAGCCGGGCCGTGTTCATTGAAAGTCCTGTGCCGACTTGCCGAATCAGCCTGAACGCTGTAATAAGCACTTGATATGTAGAGGTTAAAGGACTATATTCCAGACCTTTTGGTTGTCCTTGTCGGAATTATAGCAAAGAAGTAAGTTCCCTGCATTTGCTCAGGGGCCCTTGATCGTGTTTGCTGTCCTTAAGTAATGGAATCACCGCAGAGGCGCAGAGGGCGCAGAGTGAATTTATATTGTTCATTCAGGGAACAGAAAATATCCTCTGCGCTCTCTGCGTCTCGAATGAGCGCAGCGAATGGGCGGTAAATTTAACCCTCCGAATATGCACAGTTCCTTTAATTTAGAAGGTAACGATCACTATGAGCGAAACAAAACTGACTTCCTGGCCCTTCAAAGAAGCAAAGAAACTACATGACCGGTATCCCGAACCGCCGGGCGCACCGGTGCGGCTCGAGACCGGTTTCGGCCCCAGCGGAATGCCGCACATCGGCACCTTTGCTGAAGTTGCGCGCACATCCTGGGTGCGCCACGCCTTCGAGCATCTGACCCGCCTGCCCACCGAATTGATCGCTTTCAGCGATGATATGGATGGATTGCGTAAAGTGCCGTTGAACATGCCCCGGCCGGAGATGCTGACCGAAAACCTGGGCAAACCGCTGTGCACGATACCCGATCCGTTTGGTGAAAGTGAGAGTTACAGTGCCCATATGAACAATAAGTTGAAGGAATTCCTGGACAGTTACCAATTCGACTATACTTTTCAAAGTTCCTACAAAGCCTACACCAGAGGTGATTTTAACGCCGGGTTGGCGATTATTCTCCAAAAGGTCGAGGCCATCAAAGCCATCATATTGCCCACCATGAGTGAGGCCAAGCGGGATGCCTGGTCTCCGTTTTTCCCGATTTGTGAAAAATGCGGCCGGATCTACAGCACCCGTGTGACCGGTTACCACCCGGAAGATAACACAATCGATTACAGCTGCGACCGGGAGGAAGGTCTGGTGAAAAGCTGCGGACACGGGGGTGCGATCTCGATTTTTGACGGCCGGGTCAAGGTCGGCTGGAAAATTGACTGGGCCCTGCGCTGGTATTCCTACGACATCGGTTATGAAATGTACGGCAAAGACCTGATCGAGTCTGCCAGGCTATCGGGCAAGATCTGCCGCCTGATGGGCAAAAGGCCCCCGAACGGCCTGTTTTACGAATTGTTCCTGGACGAAGAAGGCAAAAAGATTTCTAAAAGCGTTGGCAAAGGGTTGACCATCGATACCTGGATCAATTACGCGCCCCTGGAATCGCTCCTCTTCTACATATTCCAGAATCCGAAACAGGCCAAAAGGCTTTTCTGGGGAATCGTGCCCAAATCGGTCGACGACTACCTTACGGGACTGAAGAATTATGAAACCCTCGACCCGGCCAAACAACCCGATTCGACCATCTGGCACCTCTTCGATAAAGGCACCGAAGTGCCTGAATACAAAGCTTCGATCAATTTTTCGCTGGTCAACAATCTCATATGTGCCGTCGGAGCGGACGACATCGATCTGATCCTGGAATATCTCAAACGCTATGAACCGGCGATGGACAAATATTTCGAGATTATCGAAGACATCGTCAAAAAAGCGCTGAATTACTACCGGGATTTTGTTCTTCCGCATAAGCGCTACCGCAAACCGGACCAGGCAGAACGGAAAATCCTCAAAAAGCTGCACGACGAACTTGCCCTTTACGAGGGCGACGATGAAAACGAAATGCAGTCGATTCCTTTTACCGTCGCCCGGGCCTTCGACATGGCGCCCAAAGACTTCTTTAAATTGTTTTATGAAGTTGTCTTCGGGCAGGAGCGCGGACCTCGTTTTGGAACGTTCGTATTGCTGGTGGGCAAAGATAAGGCGTTGAGCCTGCTGGATGCCGTCAGCGCTGGCTGAAACGATTACATGTCAGATTACAAACAAAGCCCAAAATTCAATCAATTCAATAAATAGCTGCAAAAAGGCGCAATTGCGCCTAAGTAATATCAAGGGATGTTTTCTTGATCCAGATTCCGGGACATAACTATTGATACACGGGGTTAAGGAAGTGATGCCATAGCCTCTTTTTATTGTTGCCTCAGCTGGAGGCAGGCTGTATACGATACCTTGTATAACAACACGAGAGTATAAATTGATCAACATGATACCCAAAATTATCGGCATCCTGGCCGGTGTTACCGCAGTGGCCATCTATGCCTGGAAGTTTAAAGAAACCCCCCTGTGCCGCCCGTGAGTCATGCTCCCCCTGGGAGGCGGTGTCGGGTATGCTGCGTATTGGATAGTCAAACGGATAATGGCATAAAAGATGAACGTCGAACACTGAACCACGCTGAAGAGGTGGTCTAAAGACATTTGAACGTTGAACGTCGAATAATTATGTCGCTTCGCTCGAAAATGAAAAGTTCGGAGTTCGGAGTTCGGAGCCCGCCCTGGTGCTCAGGCGAAAAACGGGGTATTTATGTCAAGATCATTTTCATTGCTCAGATAATTCGAGATCCGATCTGTACCCAGTTCTGGGCCAGGGTGCGGAGCCCGCCCTGGCGCCTCAGCGAAAAATAGTGGTATTCATATTGACTACTTTTAATGGTCAGGTATTTCGATGTCCGATCTGCAGCCAGTTCTGGGCCAGGGTTGAGGAATCGCTTCGCTCCGCCTTCTTATTTTGGAATCTGGCATCTGGTATCCGGTCCCCGAAATGACCGTATTCCTTGATCCAGAATCCAGCAGCGCCGCCGAAAAAAAAACGGATTGAACGAGTCTGAAACTGTACCATCTCTTATTGGTTACCAATTTTGTTATATCCGTCATTCCGGACGAGTCCCGCGAAGCGGGACGAGATCCGGGCACGTAGTGAAGCTTCAGCGCTATCCATTGCTCGTTTAGGTACCACATGCGCTTTGCGCACAAACCAATTTTTCAGGATCCCGGCTCGCGTCGCCGGGGCTCCTTGACCGGGATGACAAAACTGACCAAACCGTCAAAACTGACCTAACTTTTTAGTGAATTTCATATTAGTATCCAGGATCAAGCATTAATCTGTTTCTTTTTCCATTCAAAATTCGATCAACCTTCGCAAGAAGCTACGGTAGACAAGTGTTGGACGTTCGATGTTCGATGTTCAATCAGTTAAAGGTTCGATGTTCAATCAGTTAATTATTTGACTTTCCTACGTTAATCAAAACCCTGTGCGGTTTCAATGCAACCGATCCGAAAAATAATCCATATCGACATGGATGCCTTTTATGCCTCCGTGGAACAGCGGGACCGACCGGAGCTGAAAGGAAAGCCGGTGATCGTGGGCGGCAGTCCGAATGCCAGGGGGGTGGTGGCGGCCTGTTCCTACGAGGCCCGTAAATTCGGTATTCACTCGGCCATGGCCTCTTCAACGGCCTACCGGCTCTGTCCCCAGGCTGTTTTTATCCGGCCGCGCTTCGATATTTACCACAGCGTCTCAGCCCAAATCAGGATGATCTTTTGTGAATATACGGATCTTGTTGAACCGCTGTCCCTGGACGAGGCGTTTCTGGATGTTACCGAGAATCACAAAGGCATGCAGTCAGCAACCCTCATCGCCCGGGAGATCAAAGAAAAGATCTACGCACAGACCGGGCATTTGACGGCCTCTGCCGGCGTATCATTCAACAAGTTTCTGGCCAAGGTGGCCTCCGATGTCAATAAACCGGACGGCATTACGGTCATCACACCGGAGATGGCGGCTGAATTCATCGACCGGCTGCCGATCAGAAGATTTTTCGGGGTCGGAAGAGTAACCGAAGAAAAAATGCTCAGCCTGGGGATCAAAACCGGCGCCGATCTGAAAAAATGTTATATGGAGCAGTTGATACAACTTTTCGGGAAATCGGGCACCTATTTCTACAATATTGCCCACGGCATCGATCATCGACCGGTTCAACCCAACCGCGTGAGAAAATCGATCGGCAAGGAGACAACCCTGTCTGCTGACAGTGACGATATGGATGAGATCCTCGCCATACTGGACAATATCGCTGTTCGTCTGGAGAATGCCCTGGATAAGCGCGGGGCTAAAGGGCGCACGGTCACATTGAAAATCAAATATTTCGACTTCAAGAGCATTACGCGCAGTATTACCGTCGATGGACCTGTTGACAGTGCCGCGGTAATCATGAAATGGATCAAGATCCTGCTGACAAAAACACAAGCAGGTGCAAAGAAGGTCCGTCTGCTGGGCATTTCGATTTCAAATTTCGAGCACAAGGTTGAAGCGGCAGGAACCTGCAGCCAGCTTCAACTGCCGTTTGAGCCGAAAGAATCATACTGATATGTACCGCGCTCAACTCCGCTGGCAGACCGTAGCTGTCCTGCTCCTGATTGCCATGACATGGGGCGGCAACATGGCCTTTATTAAATTCGCCGCCCGGGATATGGCCCCGATATTCATGGCCGGTCTGAGATCGCTTGTGGCCAGCCTGATTGTTTTTGCCTGGATGAGATCCCGCAAAATTCAGGTTTTTCCTACCCGGGCACTGCTCCTGCACGGCGTAGTGGTCGGGGTGCTGTTCGGATCCGAATTTGCCCTGATTTATGTGGGGCTTCAGCACACGCTGGCATCGCGCACCTATATTCTGGTTTATACGGCCCCCTTTTTTGTTGCCCTCGGGGCCCATTTTTTGCTCAAAAATGATCGTCTCAACAAATGGAAGGCCATCGGTCTGGTAATCGCCTTCAGTGGCGTGGCCGTGCTGTTTTCCCGGCAAGCCGGCCCGCTTTCTTTGCATACCCTTCCGGGCGACCTGATGGCGCTGGCCGGGGGTGCCCTGTGGGGGGCAACCACGATTTATATCAAACGCTACATGGCGGAGCAGACCGTGCCGCTGCAGACGATATTCTACCAGCTTTTCTTTTCCACCCCGCTGCTGCTCGGGTTGAGTTTTCTCCTGGAGGATCCGGTTATTACCGGTTTTTCAACCTTAACCGCCATATCGCTGGTATACCAGTGCGTGCTGGTGGCCTCGGTCAGCTTTATTTTCTGGTTCGAGCTCGTCCATCGCTATCCGGTCAGTCTGCTGCACGCCTTTACGTTTTTTGTGCCGGTCTTTGGTGTATTCATCAGCGGGGCCCTGATGCTGGGTGAAGCCATCACCTTCAGATTAATGACAGCGCTCTGCCTGGTGGGGGCGGGCATGATCCTGGTCAATTACCGACCGCTGAAATAAAAATTCCTTTTTTATTTTTTTTAACGATTGTATGGTTTGGAAAAAACAAAGTTTCTTTTGAACATCTCAACAGAAGCAGGACTTACTATTCCACGTAAATGAGTGTTAATGCAGGCGGAGGCAACTGATCCCCATGAGTGCAAAAGCCATAGCCCTCTTTGCTTTTCGGTTAAACTGGTTTGTCGAGCGGGTTTGCGCCCTTTTGATCGGGTCAATGGTCGTTATCATCTGGTTTGGCGTGGTTGAACGCTATTTTTTAGGGCTCGGTGCGACCTGGACCGAAGAACTTTCCCGCTATGTAATGATCTGGGCTGCCCTGCTGGCCGTATCCTGCGGTGCTTACTATCGCGAACACATCGGTCTGGCATTGTTAAAACAGCGTCTGCCCCCCAAAGCCGCCCGAATCCTGATTATTGTCCTGGACGTCATCGGCCTGGTCTTTTTTTTATTTCTGGCTTATTACGGTATCGGCATGACTCACAGCGGGGCCGGCCAGTATGCGACCATTTTCGGAATGACCATGGTCCTGCCGTTTGCTGCGGTGCCGGTTTCTTCGATTCTGACCGCCTTTCAAATCTTTGCCGCCATGTTGCGCAACCCCGATGAAGCTTTCGATCCGGCCGCTGACAGGAGGGAAGCGCCATGACAGCTGTGATCGTCTTATTTTTTCTGCTTATTCTGGTCGGCCTGCCAATTGGCGTAACCCTGGGCGTGGCCGGTGTTATCGGCCTTGTGCAGATCGGTGGGGAAAATTTTTTGACCATGGCCCCCAAACGCTACTTCGAGGGTCTGGATTTGTTCACGTTCATGGCCATGCCGTTTTTCATCCTGGCCGGAGAAATAATGAACCGCTCCGGTATTACCCAAAAACTGGCCGCCTTTGCCAATGCCCTTGTCGGATATACCCGGGGTGGGCTGGCGCACTCGAATATGATTGCATCGGTGCTGTTTGCGGGCATGACGGGCGCTGCGGTCGCCGATACGGCTGCCTTCGGCAACACACTGGTGCCGGCCATGGTCAAGGAAGGCTATACAAGGCCCTTTTCATGTGCTGTGACGGTGGCCGGATCCATCATCGGACCGACTATTCCGCCATCCAATCTGATGGTCATCTACGGCTCGCTGATGGGAGTTTCGATTGCCGGCCTGTTTGCCGCCGGCATTTTGCCGGGACTGCTGATCTGTTTATTGTGCATGGCCGTGATAGCCACCCTGGGCCGGCGCCTGAATCTACCCAAAAGCAAAGATCGTTTCAGTCTGCTGCGAATTGTGTGGGCCTTTAAATCGAGTTTTCTTGCCATATTGATGCCCGGTATTATACTCGGAGGTATCCTGTTCGGTATTGTCACGCCGACAGAGGCTGCGGCCATCGCGGTTTTTTATGCCCTTTTTATCAGTATCGTTGTCTACCGGGCGCTGACATTCAACGATATCGTTGAAATGCTGATCCGTACAGCCCGCATCACCGGCATCGTTTTTCTTATTATTGCCAGCGCTTCCATTTTGAGCTGGTGGATGACCTTCATGCAGATACCGCAAAAGATCGCTGACCTGTTCCTGTATCTTTCCAGGGACCCGCGGGTTATCATCGGTCTGATCCTGCTCCTGCTTCTGGGAATCGGCATGTTTATGGATATCAACGCCGCCCTGATCATTCTGGCCCCGGTGCTGGGTCCCCTGACTGCAGCCATTGGTATGGATCCTGTCCACGCCGGGATCATGATCGTTCTGTTGCTGAATATTTCCCTGATGACCCCACCGGTGGGTGCCTGCCTGTTTGTCATGTCGTCGGTTACCGGAGAACGGATCGAGCGGATCAGCGTTGCGCTCGTACCGTTTTTGATCGTGGAGGTTCTGGTTTTGTTCATGGTGGCCTACTGGGACAAAATGACCCTGTTTATCCCCCGCATGTTGATCGGTATGTAAGCGGCACCAGGGTCGAACGGTTCAAGGTTAACAACTAAAAAACAATCATAAAACCCGGCTTATGGCCGGATCAACTTACGGCATCACCATTGCCGGATGCAAGGAGGTTCGCATGAAAGCATTTGTTAAAGGTCTACTGGTTCTTACATTGGCGGTATTTGCGGTCATGAGCGTAACCGGAGTGGCCGTTGCGGCCAAAACGATCAAGCTGCATCATTTGAACAAGGATGACCCCTTTGACAATCCCACCGGGGCCATGGCGACGGTTTTCAAGAGCCTGGTGGAAGCCGGAACCAATGGGAGCGTTGTGGTGCAGACATTTCCCAACGGTCAGCTGGGCAAAGACAAGGAGGTGGTACAGCAGATCAAAGCCGGCGTGATCCAGTCCGGGATTCATTCGGTCGGCGGATTCGCAGCGACCTATCCGCTTATCGGGGTGTTGGACATTCCGTTTGCCTTCCCCAACATCAGCGCGACCTATGAGGTATTCGACGGACCTTTTGGCAACAAACTGGCCGGTGATATCAAAAAGAAAACCGGAATGGAAGTCCTGGGATTCGGTGATTCGGGTGGATTTTTTCACCTGACCAATTCCAAACGTCCGATACAATCCCCGGCAGATATGCAGGGCCTGAAAATTAGGACCATGGGATTGGATACCCATAAAACCATTATCAGTGCGATCGGCGGTCAACCGGCCGCGATCGCCTGGTCTGAGGTCTACACCGCCCTGCAGACCGGTGTGGCCGACGGCCAGATGAATCCGATACCGATCATCGCTTTTGCCAAATTCAACGAAGTTCAGGAGTATTTGACCCTCACCGGTCATCTCTTTGCTCCCTACATCTGGGTAATGAACGCTAAATTCTGGGACAGCCTGACAGAAAGCGAACAGGGAGTCATCAAATACGCGGCCCAGAGTGCAATTGTGGCCGGCAGGGGCATGGGGCGCATTATCGAAGCCTCCGATCGCGGCTTGCCGGCGCTGTCCAGGCAATTGAAAGTAAACGCCCTGTCGGCCGAGCAGAAGGCCGAGTTTCAAAAGATGGCCATGCCGAAGGTAAAAACCCTGATCGTCGAGAAATTCGGCGCTGATGGCGAAGATATGCTGAATGCGTTTTTGGAGGCGGTAGCAGCAGCAAATTAAGACCGCTGCCAGCCCGAGGCGATTTGCCCCTGTCCCATTTTATAGAATGGGTGGGGGCATATCAACCAAAGTATTCTCATTCGACGAAGTACATCGAAAGATTACTAAAAAATTGAGCGTCGAACATCGAACGTCCAACACTTGTCTGCCGTAGCTTCTTGCGAAGGTTGATCGGATTCTGAATGGCAAAGGGAATTCTGTCTAATTTTATATGACAGATACCTGAAATAAATGAAAGAGCGTAGCGACTCCATTCCCTAATTTCCAGTTTAAATATTGTTGGAGCGAAGCGACATCATCATTCGATGTTCGACGTTGGACGTTCGATGTTCGACGTTCATCTTTTTAACCCGCTTATCATCTATAATGATAACCTGGGCGTAAATCATTCGTATGCGCACCATGACTGTTCAGAGGATCTGCCATGCAATTTAACTATATCTGCAGCGAATGCGGGCAACGATTCGATATCGATCCAGGCCTGGCCGTTTGTCCGGATTGTTCGCAACATCAGCAATTAAACCAGCCCCTGGTGGGGGTTCTGGAAGTCGAACTCACCGGGCAGCTCGATGGTGCTTTTGACATAATGGCATGGCTGCCGGTTGATAAAGAATACTTTCCGGCCATTCCTGTGGGCGGGACACCGCTGTGGGAGCCGGAAATCCTGCGGCGGGAAATGGGCTTTGATTCACTCTACATCAAAGATGACGGTGCCAATCCCACCAGTTCATTCAAGGATCGGGCCTCGTATCTGGTTTCCGCCTTTGCCAGCAGTCACGGTACCCGGAAAATCGTGGTGGCATCCACCGGCAATGCCGGATCGTCCATGGCCGGTGTCGGTGCAGCCGCCGGACAGCAGGTGATCCTGTTTTTGCCCAGGACAGCGCCCACCGCCAAGCTGGTGCAGGCGCTGCAATACGGGGCGACGGTCTACCGGGTGGACGGCAATTATGACCTGGCCTACGATCTGTCCATGGCTTATTCTGAACAGCGGGGGGGCATGAGCCGCAACACGGCTTACAATCCGATGACCATCGAGGGCAAGAAAACGGTTTCGCTCGAACTCTTCGCACAATTGCAAAAGGCGCCCGACTATCTGTTTGTCGGCACCGGTGACGCCTGCATTGTTGCCGGCGTGTACAAGGGTTTTCGGGACCTTGAAAAGCTGGGATTCATCGACCGGATACCGGTGATCTATTCGGTTCAGTCCGACACTTCCGATGCACTTTACCGGGCTTTTCAGAGCGGCGTATTTAAAAATATTCCCACCCATACCGTGGCCGATTCGATCTGTGTGGATGTGCCCCGCAACGGGTTTCACGCACTGGCTCAGCTGAAAAACCATGGCGGCAGCGTCATCACCGTACCCGATGAAATGATCCTGAGCGCGCAGGCCAAACTTGCCAGATCCACCGGTCTGTTCACCGAGCCGGCCAGTGCTGCGGCATTTGCGGGGTTTTTAAAGGTCAAGCACAAATTGCCCCCGGATGCTGCCGTTGTGATTCTGGCCACCGGTAACGGCCTCAAAGACAGTGCTGCCGCCACGCGGGGTATCGACGTGCCGGAGCGGGTCATTACATCTCTGGACGACATTTTATAGTGCGGACTGTTTGAGATATATCAGAAACCAAACATTATCACAGGGGGAAAAGACGTGATTGATCTAAACGAACATGCGGCAACCCTTGAAAAGACTGTTCAATACTGCCGGCAAAAGGAAATATCGCTGCCCACTTTTGCCATGATGAAGAACCCCCAAAAGATACCCGCAAAAATCAAAGATCGACTGAAGCACATTGGATTGTGGGATGTCCATCCCGCCAATCTTTACCGGATTACGTGGAAAAACGAACCCCGCGATGCCGGCGGAGGGTTTGCCGGTGTCAACCACAGGGTGTTGCCACCCGCCCTGACCGGTTGTCGCGCAGATATCATCGTGCTTTCCGGTCGCTGGTTTCCCACCGGCGCCCACAAGGTCGGGGCCACGTTCGGTTGCCTGGTGCCCCGCCTGGTGACCGGTCAATTCGATCCGCAGCTGACCAAGGCGGTCTGGCCGTCTACCGGCAACTACTGCCGCGGCGGCGCTTATATCTCGGCTCTGCTCGCCTGCCGGGCCATCGCCATTCTGCCCGAAGGCATGTCAAAAGAACGTTTCGAGTGGCTGCAGCAAATTGCCGGAGAGGTCATCGCCACCCCGGGCACCGAATCGAACGTCAAGGAAATCTTCGACAAATGCTGGGAGCTCAGAAAATCGGGTGAAAATCTGCAAATATTCAACCAGTTCGACGAACTGGGCAATCCAATGTGGCACTTTGCGGTCACCGGCAGCGCCGTCGATGAGATCCTGGCGCCCTATCTTGCCCGTGGCAAGCGGTTTGCCGGGTACGTGGCCTCATCCGGCTCCAGCGGCACCCTGGGCGCCGGGTACTACCTGAAACAAAAATATCCGCGGGCCAAACTGGTGGTGGGCGAGGCCCTCCAATGCCCGACCCTTTTAAATAATGGTTTTGGCGAGCATCGCATCGAAGGTATCGGCGACAAGCATGTTCCCTGGGTGCATGATTGCAAAGAGACGGATTTTGTGATCGCCGTGGATGATGAAATACCGGTGCGATTGTTGCGCCTCTACAACGAGGAAAAAGGCCGCAAGGCGCTGATCGGTGAAGGCGTGCCGGCCGAACTGGCAGCAGAACTCGATTTGCTGGGTATCTCCGGTATCGGAAACATGATCGCAGCGGTCAAGTTTGCCAAATACAACGAATTAACCGAAGATGACGTTGTCGTGACCATCGCAACCGATTCCATGGAACTTTACGGTTCGCGTCTGGATGAGTTGAATGACGAGCGCGGCCCTTACACCGATGTCGATGCCCACCGGGATATCGAACTGGCCAGATCTATAACCATCGACAGCGTGAAAGAGTTGAACTACTATGATCGCAAAACGATTCACAATCTAAAATACTATACCTGGATCGAGCAGCAGGGCCGTGAGGTGCAGGAACTCAACGATCAGTGGTACGCGCATGACCGCTACTGGCACGGAACCTTCGAGCAGGTGGAGAAAATCGATGAACTGATTAATGATTTCAATGAGAGGGTCGGTATTTTATAGCCGGCCGATACCACCTGCATCGGTTGCCGGGCCCAGAGAGCGCTGATAATCCGATTTCAAACCTTTTCGATGCATCCGGAACAGATGGGTGCGACCGGTAACCCTGTTAGCAAGGGGAAGGAGATATGCATGCTGATTAAAACTGTCGTCAGCTTATTGATGGTTTCGATGGTCCTGGCGCGGCCGGGCCTGGCGCAAGAGATGACGGTTATTACCGAAGAATCGCCGCCGTTTAATTTTACACGCAAGGGTAAAATCACCGGTTCGTCGACCGAAGTCGTGCGTGAGATCCTCAGGCGCCTCGGACAGCCCGACAACATCCGGGTGCTGCCCTGGGCCCGCAGCTACAATATGCTCCAGAACCGACCCAATGTGGCACTATTCTCGACCACGCGGACGCCCGAGCGGGAGGACCAATTCTATTGGGTCGGCCCTCTGTTTACGGTTCACTTCGGTTTTTACGCGAAGAAAGGTAGCGGTCTGCAGCTCAATTCGCTTGAAGATGCCAAAAAGGTCGGTTCCATCGCGACGTACAAGGACGACGTCAAGGAACAGCTTTTGAAAAGTATGGGCTTTACGAACCTGGACAGTTCAAAGTCTCCGGCCAGTAACCTGAAAAAATTGATGTCAGACCGGGTCGATCTGTGGCTGTTCGACAACCTGGGCATGCCGGATGTGGCCCGACAGCAGAATGTCGATCCTTCCGAACTGGAACTGATCCTGCCATTTAGAAGCTATCAGTCCTACGTGGCCATTTCCAGGCAGACACCGGCAACGGTGGTCAGCCAGTGGCAGTCTGTATTGCAGGCCATGGTGCAAGACGGGTCTTTTTTTTGCATCAGCCGCCAGTGGCTTCCTGTAGAGAGCATCCCTGATTTCAAAACCACGGGCTATTATTCGGCCGGCGCACCCGTATTGAAGCTGTATACGGAAGATTCTCCTCCTGGCAACTATCTGAAAGATGGCAAACCGGCCGGATTTGCCGTGGACATTGTGCGGGAAATCCTGCGGCGTCTGAAACAGCCGGATACCATTACCATCGTCCCCTGGTCACGCGGATACACCCTGGCTCAGAATTCTCCCAATGTGGCCCTTTTTTCCACGACCCGCTTTGAGCAAAGAGAAAAAATGTTTCATTGGGTCGGCCCCCTGTACACCCAGACATGGGCTTTTTACAGCCGCAAGGGCTCCGGTATCCGCATCAATTCGCTGGAGGAGGCCAAAAAGATCAAGCGCATCGGCACTTATCTCAGGGATGCCAAGGAGCAGTATCTGCAGAGTCAAGGATTTGAAAATCTTGTGAGCGCCAATCGCAATATCAGCAACATACGGCATCTGATCCGCGGTAATCTCGATCTCTGGGTCAGCTCGGATTTCAATATGCCGTTCCAGGTTCGTCAGGCCGGTTTCGAACCGGACCAATTCGAAATGCGCTATGCCTTTGGCAAAGTATCCAATTATATCGCCTTTTCGCTGGAAACCCCGCTGACCGTTGTCCGGGCCTGGCAGCAGAGCCTGGATGGCATCCTCAAAGACGGCACCTACACACGGATAGCCCATGAGTATAATATTAACCAGGTATCGAATACGCGGTCCGCTGGAACAGGTCAGCCCCGCTAACGGCGGGATTGCCATCCTGAAAACATCGAGGTCTTTGTGAAAACAATCCCGCAACCCGGGTGGCGCAGTCTTTTGTGGAAACTCAGACGCCGCTCGATTTCAAAAGCACTGACCATCAGCCTCATGCTGCTGGTTCTGCTGTTTGAGGGCCTCCTTCTGGGGGTCGTTTACAACCTTCAGCGCCGGTCCCACATGCGGGACCTGCAGAAGCTGGCCAACAGCTATGCAGACAACCTGGCCCAGGTGCTGCCGGTGCCTATCTGGGACTACGACGACGAGCAGATTGCCAAAATAGGGTCCGGGACCATCCGTAACCGTGCTGTCATTGAAGTTCGAATTGTCGATGCCGACGGCAAGTTGCTTTTTGAGGCCCGCAAAGATATTGCCGGAGACAATCGCATCGAACGTCGGGTTATCATCGCCCACCGGGGCCAGACCATCGGGCAGGTGGACCTGTATCTGTCACCGGACGAGCATATCGCCGAGCTCGTGTGGCTGCGCAATGTCATCATTTTAATTCTGCTCGCTTCCCTGTTTGCCATCCTTGTAACAACCGGCATCCTGTTGCGTGTATTCATGCGCAGGCCGCTGACGATCCTGAAAAACGGTATCGATCGCGTGGCCCGGGGTGATTATGACTATGGTTTCGAAGAGGTACGCCACAGTGAACTGGCCGGCATCGTAGAACGCTTCAGAGACATGGCCGAAACCGTGCGCGACCGCGAACGGTCGCTGCAGCGGGAAATCGGGGAACGGCATCGGGCCGATGAAAAAATCAGGGAAAGCGAAGCCAAAAGCCGTGCTCTGCTGAATGCCATTCCGGACCTGATGTTCAGGATCAATCGCCAGGGCACTTTTCTGGAATTCAAAGGGGATGAAGACCTGTTGCTGATAAAACCGGAGCGGTTCCTGGGAAAGAAGATCACAGAACTGCTTCCGGCGCAGATATCTTCTGTCGTGATACAGCGGCTCGAGGATGCTGTCAGCAGTCGCCGAATCCAGGTATTCGAATACGAACTGGAAATAGGCGGTGAGTGCAGGCATTTTGAAAGCCGGCTGGTTGCGATATCCAGCGACCAGGCGGTTGCAATTGTACGCGACATTACAGGGCAATTCAAAGCTGCGGCTGAACGTGACAGGCTCGAGGAAAAACTCCGCCGGGCCCAGAAGATGGAAGCCATCGGTACCCTGGCCGGCGGTGTGGCGCATGATTTGAACAATGTGCTGTCCGGTTTGGTGAGCTACCCGGAACTGTTGTTGATGGACCTGCCCAAAGACAGCGCGCTGCGCAAACCGATCTTAACCATTCAAAGATCAGGTGAAAAGGCGGCCAACATCGTGCAGGATCTGTTAACCCTGGCCAGGCGGGGGGTGTCGGTGGCCGAAGTGGTGAACATGAACCTTCTCATCGGCGAATTTCTGAAATCTCCGGAATACGAGAACTTAAAATTTTACCACCCTGATTTTGAACTGGAGGTGAAATTTGAAAAAAATCTTTTAAATATTACCGGTTCGCCGGTGCACCTGTTTAAAACAGTAATGAATCTGGTAGCCAATGGGATCGAAGCCCTGCCCGGCCAGGGGACCATAACGATCCAAACCCAAAACCTTTATGTCGACACACCCGTGAAAGGCTATGATGACATCGCGCCTGGGGACTACGTGGTAATGACGGTCTCTGACAATGGTGTGGGGATTTCACCTGAAGACATCGACCGGATATTCGAACCTTTTTACACAAAAAAGGTGATGGGCCGCAGTGGTACCGGACTCGGTATGGCCGTGGTCTGGGGGACGGTCAAAGACCATCAGGGATACATTGACGTTGAAAGCAAAGTGGACCGCGGCACCCGGATTACAGTATATCTGCCGGCCAGTCGACAAAAAGTCGGCGCGCACGATTCAAGCCGGTCACTCGATGAATATAAAGGCCGCGGGGAGACAATCCTGGTGGTCGACGATATGCCCGAACAGCTCGAGATCGCCTCGCTAATGCTCGATAAACTCGGCTACAGGGTCGTAACGGTTCCCGGTGGCGAAGCGGCCGTCGAATATTTGAAAGAAAACACCGCCGATCTGGTGCTTCTGGATATGATCATGGAACCGGGTATCGACGGCCTTGAGTCATACCGGCAGATATTATCGATATGCCCGGGTCAGAAGGCGATCATTGCCAGTGGCTTTTCCGAATCCGATCGGGTTCGCGAAGCCGAGGCTCTGGGTGCCGGCGGGTACATTAAAAAGCCCTACCTTCTGGAACAGGTTGGCCTGATCGTCAGAAATGAGCTCGATCGCTGATTAAATGTTTCGGAAACGCTACAATGGGCTGAAATAAATTCTCACGCCTTGTCCCTGATACTGTTTGTCGGTTGCCGGGATAACCACACCTGCATCACCAACACAGCAACAATTGAATTTTCCACAGCAACCGGGGGCAATAATTAGATAATGTAAATACGCACTCACGTCAGCACGAACAGAGTTACGGCCATATTTCAGGTATATATCTTGCAGATCAATCCACCGGTCCGGAGGTACCACCGGCGGGTGCCCGATTGAGCATCTACCGGTTATTATCCCCTTTATCAACTTCCATCACCAGTCGACAAGGAATGATATATGCCGAAACCAAGCAGGCCGGGCAAAAGTGTTAAATTATTGACGCTTTTGAAATACTGGATTGTAATTCAGATTTCACTTTTCGTAATTGTGGTGGGCAACGCCGATGTGGGCTTTGCCGGGAAAATCAAAGATAAGGACAAATTACTCCAAAAAGCCAGGAATAAGGGCAAGGTCCGGATCATCGTGCATTTTGACGACGCTGAAATCGATTCGGCCACCTCGCGAACGATCCAGGCCGACGCTGCGCGCTCTAAACGGATCAAAAAAGCCGCCGATAGATTCATAGCCCGACTTCTGAAAGCAAATTACAGGATAAACGCAAGACCCAAACACATTCCCTTCATCGCCCTTTCAGTCAACGCTAAGGCTCTGGAAAAACTGGAGTCGCTTTTGGAAGTGCTGACCGTTGTCGAGGATGTTCCCGTGCCGGCGCCCGATCCGCCCGAGCCGCCGGCCAGTGTACCGCCCGGCTCGTTTCCGATGCCGGGAGCCGATTCTCAGATCGGCGCCGAATCGGCCTGGACGATGGGGTATACGGGTAAAGACTGGTATGTGGCTGTTCTGGATACCGGCGTTCGGTCCTCTCACGAAATGTTTGCCGGTAAAACTATTATTGAACACTGTTTCAGCTCCAATGACGCCGTCTCCGGAGCGCTGTCGGCCTGTCCGGATGGTGCCGAGGAATCAGAAGGCCCCGGTTCGGCGGCCCCGGTCGCTTCCAGGTATACCGCATACGGCCACGGCACGCACGTGGCCGGTATCGCCGCTGGAGATTCACCCGATTTGAAAGGTGTGGCCGTCGATGCAGATATCATCGCGGTTCAGGTTTTCACCCGATTTGACAGCAGTGAATTCTGTGGCGGCGGTGATTGTGTCATGTCGTACATCTCAGACCAGACCCGGGCCCTGGATTGGATCTACGAGATGCGTCATACCTATCCGATTGCAGCGGTCAATATGAGCCTGGGGGGCGGATACTATACGGTCCCCTGTGACAGTGATTCGAGAAAAGCCGCCATCGATAACCTGAAGTCAGCCGGAATCGCCGTGGTCGTTTCTGCCGGTAACAATTACCATTGCGACGGAATCGGCGCTCCGGCCTGCATATCCTCCGCCATAGCCATCGGTGCCGCCGATGATGGCGACGTCATGGCGGATTTCAGTAACTGGGGCATCGGCCTGATTGATCTGTTGGCACCGGGTTCGGTGATTTTTTCGGCGGTAGCCACCGGGGATGCGGACTACGAGGCCTGGAACGGGACATCCATGGCGGCGCCCTTTGCAACCGGCGCGTGGGCGTTGATGAAACAAAAAAGACCCGAAGCCGAAGTTGATACGCTTTTAAACGCGGTTCAATCAACGGCAAACACGGTTATTATACCCTGTGGCTGGGAATCGGTTGATCGACATCTCCGGGTCGACAGCGCTGTGCAGACCCTTAACCGGTTTCCACTCGCTCTGGCCGGTGTCGACCTGACGGTGACCGAAGGCACGACGGTCACCCTGGACGGCCGGGATTCTTACGACCCGGATCTCAATGACACGCTGACCTACGAATGGAGCGGGCCGGTCGATATATTGCTTTCCGACACCAGCATCACCGAGCCCTGGTTCACAGCACCGGAAGTCGGCAGTCAAGGTCGGCATCTCGAATTTCAGCTGGCCGTGCGGGACAACCATGACAGTGTTGTCACCGACACGGTGCGCATAACCGTTACGGATCCATTCCCGTGGGTTGATACCGGGGGCGACCTGGCGACCCTGGAGGGGATGACGGTGACCCTTGACGGCTCGGCTTCGACTGACCCGGGCGGTTCACCGGGAGACCTGTCGTTTTACTGGCAACAGATTGGGGGAACCGATGTGAGTCTGACCAATTCTTCTGCCGCGGTGGCAAACTTTGTCGCGCCTGCGGTCGGACCGGGTGGTGCCGCGCTCCTTTTTCAGCTGGCAGTTACGGACAGCGCCGGTCAAACGGGCACCGGAACCTGCACGGTAGCGGTGGGCAACATAAATCAATCGCCGTCGGCCGATGCCGGCAGCAGCCAGCAGGTTATTGAAGGGACAAACGTAACTTTAGATGCATCCGGATCCACCGATCCAGATGGAAATCAGGATATCGCTGCCTATCAATGGACCCAGACCGGCGGTCCGCCTGTATCGCTGACCAACCCGGCCAGTGTCGCGGCCTCATTTGCAGCACCGCTGGTCGGGCCATCCGGAGAAAACCTGGTCTTTGAACTGACCGTCACCGATGGTAGCGGTGCCACATCCACCGATAGCTGCACGATAGTGATAGATAACCTCGATAAGGCACCCAGGGCCGAAGCCGGCTCGGATCAGCAAGTCTATGAGGGTGCCGCCGTGATCCTGGACGGGTCGGGTTCGACAGATCCTGACGGATTGGCCGATATTTCCTCATACAGGTGGATCCAGACCGGCGGCCCGGCAATCGCACTGACCGATGCCGATAAACCCCTGGCCGGTTTTACCGCGCCCATGGTCGAACTGGCCGATGAAACATTGACTTTCGAACTGACTGTCAGGGATGGTTCCGGTCTGGAGCACACCGACAACTGTGCTGTGATCGTAAAAAATATCAATCAAAGCCCCGTCTCCGATGCCGGTCTTGACCAGGTGACGGTCGAAGGTGCCACTATTTTGCTATCCGGCGGTAATTCGAGTGACCCCGATGACGATACCCTGAGCTACCATTGGACCCAGATCGGTGGCGAACCGCAGGTGACCCTGTCAGATCAGGATGCGATCGATCCCACCTTTGTATGTTCCCTTCCGGCAGGGACTGCCACGGCGACCCTGACGTTCCAACTGTCGGTGAGCGACCAGAACGGGCTGGTCGGTACGGATGAGGTGCAGGTTGTGATTGAAGACAATCAAATCAACGGTTTTCCGGATACCGCAACGACAGCGGCAACTACCGGCGGCACGGTCGGTCTGTTGACCGAAGATGAAAGCCGGCTGGTCAAACTGGATATCGTCGATCCGGACACGTTGCCAACGGATGCATCCGACCCGAAGGACTATCCTTACGGAATGCTCGATCTGGCCGTCAAAGTGCCGGTCAGCGGCATGGCAACCACGGTTACGGTGCATTTTGATGAGCCGTTGCCTAAAAGAACGGTCTGGATGAAATACAATCCCAACACAGGCTGGGAAGATTATACCGGGAAAGTCGTCTTTAAAAACAATCGGACCACAGCGGTTATCCAGCTGGTTGACGGCGGTGTCGGCGACGACGACGGCATCGCCAACGGCATTATCGTCGACCCTTCCGGACCGGCTATTTCGGCCGCCCCGGACAGTCCGAGTCCGGCTCCCGGCGGCAGCGGCGGCGGTGGGGGCTGTTTTATTACAACGGCCATCGGCCAATAACATTAAATGTTAATTATGTCCCATTAAAATTGTCGCTATGCGGGCCGCAATTTGAGACATTTGAGCAGTCGGGGAGTTTTCGGATAGAAAGCCCGTCATTCCTGCGAAGGCAGGGCACGTAGTGAAGCTTTAGCGCTATCCAGGAGCGTCTGATCCTGATGATCTATATTCCCCCAGGTTCTACCATTGCTTAAAAAACGCCCCGACCCCTGAGATATTTAATAATACGGATTATAGCAGCTTTCGCAAATGTGTTCCGTTTAGATAGACCGTTCGCCAGTTGAAGAGCAAGTCGGAACAATAATAGAAAAAGTTCGGAGTGCGGAGTTCGGAGTGCGGAGCCCGCCCTGATACTAAGGCGAAAAACGGGATCGTTATGTCAAGATTATTTTCAATTCTCAGATAATTCGAGATTCGATCTGTACCCAGTTCTGGGCCAGGGCCCGCCCTGGTGCTGAGGCGAAAAACGGGATCGTTATGTCAAGATTATTTTCAATGCTCAGATAATTCGAGATTCGAT
>Ga0126335_1000394_pt1 | contig 20832 bp, 17 predicted proteins | sample OlaspJWI45metaG_FD_108409 | JGI IMG/M metagenome (GOLD analysis project Ga0126335, IMG submission 108409) | Marine gutless worms symbiont microbial communities from Oahu, Hawaii - Olavius sp. 1 OAHU.JWI-45 metaG | ecosystem: Host-associated > Annelida > Digestive system > Unclassified | place... | reverse complement strand
GGGGTAACTGCATGCCTGGCGGAAAGTAATGGCAGCCTACCACCGGGTTTATGACTCACATCACCTGCACACCGACTGCTGAGAACTGGGATCAGCTCCGGAACCCTACGCTCGGTAATCGAGTATGGGCTACCTTTACCTTTTACTTTACACTTAGTTGGTATATTGCAAGTTCATCACTTCACCCAGAGCAAGCAAACGTGACATGCACACGTTAGCAGTCTTTAGTTTGTTACATTGTTACATGGGTCGGCTTGTGTTGTGATATGCTATTCACCATTAGATGGGAGCTGAGGGGGTGCATGGCAAAGACTGTCATGTTGTGTTTGTTTTCAGAGAGCGTGAGCAGCCACCGAGGTTTGCCAAACCCACTTCATTCGAGTACGAGTTTGGAATGAAGTGGAAAGCTCTGTACCAGATGCTTCTTGAACAGCAGGACTTGTTGAAGAAAAACTTTGAGGAGGAGGTTAGCAAAATGGAGATGGACATGGACGCTGCATTGATGGAACAGCACACAGCTCTGCTGAGAGAAGGTCTGTATTGTAAGCAGTAACATTATAGTCTGCTCTTGTATGCACTTCCTACAATAGGAATGAGGCCACATTAAGTAGTCATGAATTATTAGGCTGCATCAAATGTCAGTCTTTCGTGGTCAATGATCCTGTAGCATGGGCATCTCTCGGTCCATCTGAAAATATTTCACCAGTAGCCACTTGTTAGATTAATTATGGGCTACTTGGCTGAGGAAGAGCTTTTGCTTTTTTGAGGTGCATGTCATAAAAAGTAGTGACTTATGTGAGTTTTACTTGCACAGTGACTTGTGTGTAGTTCTTAGTTTCTCACCTAGACCATCTCTGCTAACGAGTGACAGTAGTAGCATCATTCTGTGATGACACAGATCTGATGAGACGACAGGAAGAGCTGAATCGTCTGGAAGAAAAGACACAGTTGGAGATACAGCGTCGCATGGAGATGCGGTGAGAAGTCTCTTTCTGTTATCCTGAATTGTAAATAGTAACAAACCACTCTTGGAGCAGTAGGCCTTTATACTGGCAGCATGAGCATAGCATAGTACAGCAGCCTATATTTGTCTTGTAGTGTTTGTGGCTCTCTCTCTCCATCCGTTCGGCCAGTTTGATCAGTGATCATGATATCTAAATAACGGTGCAAGATACAATGTAAGTTGGTATTATTCACTAATAAGAAGTCACATACGAACTCTGTACCAAAGTCGGTGACTGAATTACTCTGAATGGCGTTGTGGCCATTTTGTGATATTTTTGGCTGAAAGCAGTAGGTTTCAGAGCAATCTACTTCATACTGGCTGAAGTCAGACCCATACTGTTTCTGACATAAATGTAGCCTAAAGACTGGACAATATATGATTCATGGTGATATCCGTGGGCGTTTACCCTGAACAAGTGCATAAAAAGGAACACGCCACTTTCAAAAGTGAAAATGTGACTCTATACTCTGCCGTATCGGCGAAGTGGTGCAGGATAGGACTTCAGTTGGTAGGCCTATTAGTCACTAATAGTAGAACATACTAGCATAGAGCCACATAGTGAATGCAGTTAAAATGTACTGCCAGTGCAAGCAGTAGCCCGTTCTATTGCACACAGTGACTGTACACTACTACTTGACTGTTGTTGGATTACATCTCTGGAACACTCTGCCTCTGTACTTACGTGGTTCTGAACTTTCATTCTTGAAGCTCAACTGGCTGCTGGGACTGTGGCACCTTGTCACTGCTTCTTTCTGAGTACCTTCATTTCTCACTGAAGTGTTAACTTGACAGCAGAGGGCATACATGTACATGAAATGATTGTTTTATAATTTGAGACGACGTTCAAAAGTACGATTGAAACAGGAGAGTGTGAAGGAAACCGTTTTTGGCTGTTGAGTTTACGTTTGCTTGCATTGCTAATAGGAATGTGATTTGACGTTTTGCAGTAAAAGACAGGAAGACGATCGTCGTCGTCAGACTGCTGAGATGATGGAGTCAAGACACCGTGATGACGTGCTGCGACGTCAGCTGCCTCCGCACCAGCAGATGAAGAGACCAGATGAAGATCCTTTTGTTGGTGCCTTGGTTAGTGTTTTGGGTTTTTGTTCACATGTAGTTCAATAGGTTACCAGTCAACTTATCCCCATGGCTTTAGCTCAACTCTGCCTCAGTCAATCCTAACCTAAGCCCTTACTGTAATCCGTACACTAACGCTAACCTTACCTCTAACCCTTGTCAACATCTGTCGGCCGACATGGATGGATTGTTGGAATATCATCTGTTTGTCTGTCTTCTGACCAGGGTGTCGCCAATAGTAACTGCTGGAAATACAGACTTGTAGTCTTGCATGCATTGACGTCTTGGCCAACCATGATCGCAAACCAAAAACTAGGTCACCTAGCTGCCCAGAGGTGGGTTGGTATGTTTCTGACACTGAGACAGTACATTGTGTATAGAACCGTGGTTCGAGGCCTGGTGAGATGGGTGGCATGTCAGACCGCAGCAGTCTGTTGCCACGTCCTGATCGTTCTCTGATGCCGCAACAGACACTGCAGCCACCTCCAGTCCCACCGGGACTTGCAGGCATGGATAGACCACGTCAGCCTCTTAATGTGGTCAGTGGCATGCCTCATTCTTGTACATTCTCTATCGTTGTCAGCTTTCAGCTGATGCCATCAGGCACTGTTTGTTACTGGTGATTTTTGCTTACAGCAAGTGTTTCTGATCACCGTAAAAATTCGATTATAATACACACAATTTGTACCAAAAGTAGAGGCCCGCTAGTCAGGCTGCGTATTATACATGTAAACTAAAAAATCATAATAAACCAAAACAGTTTCGATGCATAAGGTATCTATATTCTGCCATATATAAACGACGATTTTGCTCGCCAAATAGTCATTAGGGTACCAAGTATATGCTTTTTATTACACATTCTTATAGTATTTTTCCATGCACAAACAACATGCCAGCTCACCGTAACAGATCTGCGTAACACAGGAATGGACAGAGTAAAAGTGTAACATTATCTTAAGTAAGGAAGTAAGTTAATCATCTTGTATAACAGTGCCAAACTCGTGAAATGCAAACACCAGGCAGTGCACTGGGCCAGCTATAGCAGCAGGCCTCAGCGCTGACTGTGGCGTATCAAGCCTAGCTGGTGGCACAGTCACTCTGCAGGTATGGATGGAGGTCATGCATATGCTAGGTGTGCACTTGACATTGTATCATTTTTTATTATTTATTTACACATATTTGTTTTTTGCCACCACTGAACACAGTATTATCTTCTGTTTTTAGCAGTCTGCATTTCATGAGACTAGTTAGTCGTTGTGTTTAACTGTAGAGTGGACCAGGTGTGGGCCAGGTTGGCCCGGCAGGTATGCATGCGGCTGGTGCAGCAAACAACGAAGGCGACAAGCCTGGAAATGTACGTATTGAGCTGTTTTGTCATGCCATTTTTTTTTATTTCAGTGTTTAGCGATAGTGTTCAGATGGCAAGTCTTGAGTGTCATATATGGTGGATAGATACCTGAATGGCTGTGGTATTCAGTACATGGCAGTTTATGCTTGGCAGGCGGTTTTCTGGACATCAGATTTGCTAATAGTCCTTACAGTAGTCGATATATAAAGTCTGTTTTTAGCCAGCATCGTAAAAATATTTGTTGCTCATGTTTTCCTCTAGCTGAAAGGCCTTGATTCTATCCTCACTTTTTATCATGTTCGTTAACTATGCAATTTTTTTCTTTGCATTACTGAAAGGCACTAAATAGCTTATTATGTGCTGATGTGCCATTACGAAACTACTTACTCTCTCTCGTAAAGAAATCACTCAACAGTTTTTCGGAAGCACAGTTGCACTATGCGTGTTCACACGGTAGCTGCTGGGTAAATCAGTATTATCTGTTAAGGGTTACATATCATACATTAGAATTCTTCTGATACTGAAAGCTGCAACAGTTCATCATCTGTAATCTGCATATTTTGTCAGCTCTCTTAATGCTGCATGTGGCACTATACAGGATTGCTATAGCATACATGGTCGGTTGTTGATATATCAGAAGCAAGATATCGAAAGCATTGGGCATCAGGTTACGTAGGTGTGATAATGGTACATACAGTATTATGGACACCATCTGTTGTGGTCTCTAAGCTGTCTTAATATTTTGAAGAAAGGTTGTATAATCCAAACAAGGCTATCCTTATTACCGTTATGACACACTTTGAGGATAAAAGATATAGGTTACTTATTATAATTGTGGGCCCTGTGGTATATTTGTGTCTTGTAAGTAAGGTGAATTGATAACTACAGTGAATTCAGTCAGTACCAATTGCCATCATGCTGTAACCTGGTAATGTTAAAAAATTGTAGAAATTATCCATATACTATTTACCATATCTTCAGCTGTCAGCAAGAACTTTTTTAAACTGTTCATATTCAGTATTAAAACATAAAGTGATAATTTTATATACTAGAATGTGTATTTCATTTCACAAGTGCTTTTACAGCTGCATAATGGTGCTGCTGTGAGAAGGAAGTAAACGGTCATCAATCGCAAACTTAGCCAGTTGGCACAACTTGACAGTGGTTGATGGGGTCATGCTTTTTCTAGTTTATATGTAGGATGTGAAAATATTCAGTTAAGTTATGGAGTTAGGTATTGTATAAGGTTTTATTATGTACCAAGTAATTCATTAGCAAAAGCTCTCAACACATATGGAATCATGTTACCGGATCAGTCACTTAAAATGGTCTCCGATGTGGTAGGAAGCTTGATTCTTTGATTATCGTATTGGATTTTGTTTAATAAATGTTTTGAGTAGTTGGTTTAAATTTCATATTTATGCCTTTGTTGCTTTGACTATGTTGGTTGCATATGGGCAGTGGGAAATGCCCTGAATGTCGGTGACATATTTAAGAATTTCAGTATTTTTGTATTATTCAGTTTCTTTGCGTAAAAGCCATGAGATATTGGCTCTAGCCAGAATATGAAATGCTGTGTGACATTTCAAAAGTCGTGAATAGTCTTAACTGAAAGAAAATGACACGTGCACACATGCTTTTTTTGGATGCTTTCTTCGTCAGAATGCACAGATTGCATAGGATGAGCATAGTGATTCAGACTAGGCAGAACATTTTTTCACTATAAAAGTTGGCAAGCATCAGTCATTTTAGTCCAAGATTGATAAAAAGCTTCACAGTTTAACAGTGCAGCATATGAATACCGAGTGACAGCTGCACTTGTGCTTCTTGCACCTACGCTGTCTTCATCAGTAGTATAGTACACAGCCAGTTGGGGGTGCGCCTTTTCGTGATTACATTACGGTTACTTTTGCACTTAACTTTTGACTTAAGATTGCTCAGATTGTGCGCTCTATAAGTGCTAGAATGTACAGAATGTTAGATGTTCTACTGTTCTATTTGTATTGTACTCTATTGCAAACGTTTGTTTATATATGCTATCTGTTTGTTGATTTATGCAACAGTCATATTTTTAGGTAACCTTTGATCTGGTTATATTTATAGCCCTGCCGTGGGTCGGCATAAGGGGAAGGTTACCGCTAGCTGGCCTGCTAAAAATCTTAGTTCTGTCATGGTACTGGACGAATGATTACCGAGCGTAGCTTTTAATGTTAGCTGTAGCTTGGTTATCAGTCAACTGGTAAATGTTGTTACCAACTTCTGTTGCCACTTGTCAGAAGTTATCAGTAGCCCCCCTCGCAAAAAACCCAGCCATAATTCTCATCCTGCATAAAAGCCCCCAATTCACAGACACCCCCACATCAGTGCATGCACCCGCATATGCCATAACGCTTCTCTTTTTCCATGGAACCCCCCTTGCCGGAGAGGTGCTCGCTTTGCATGGTCTGAAGTGGCCATTTAGATTTTATTGCCACAGTTAGTTTAATTTTAGGACACTCTTGTCTCTGTTTAACTGATAAAGTTAGTCACACTGTACGTACAGTCGACAATAAGTTATGCTATTTCGTTGGACCTCTGCAAGACGCGTGGCATGTGCATTGCCTTCAATGCAGTTTTTGCCAAATTACTTTGCGCTCTTGTTGTCATTAACCCAAAAGACGGTAGTCACATGGAAGTGGGGTCGTGACTGTGGACTACATGGTATATGAAAATATATGGCATTTGTAATGACGTTGTGAACTGCTAACAGTCGGTGAATAAAAGCTGAAGTTTCAGTGCCAGTATTGCATATTCAGTGCCAGTATTCAGTATTGCGGTGTTTAATAATGATGTAATTTTGACCAATCTTTCAGCTGGTACTGAGAATAAAATTTTCTACCAAACATATATTTTGGGTTTTTCACATTTAAAATAGCAGAATGACACCATTTTGTAACTTATATGAAAAGACCCTCATATATGCATTTTAGTTATGTATTTATTTTATAAACATGTCTCAAATTAAAATACAGGTTTTGTGGCTGTAAGTTCGTCAAACCTTTGCGAATTTTTAAAATTATTTTACTTTTGGAAAGGGATGACTTTATAGCATATTTCGTACTCTTTCCATCAGTGAAAGAATTTTGAAAGTTGGTAAAGATTTGACAAAGTTGTATTGCCAAAATGAGGGACGTTTTCTGAGACACAGTGTATAGCTGTTTAGTTGAGAGATAGCTAATGCTTTTGATTTGCATTCTGTTTGCTGCTATCCGGTCTGTTCATGTTGATGCGACTGAATATACAACGCGATTGATGTCTCATACCAGGTTACGAAATTCATGCCGCCACCACTCATGCAGCCGCAGGCACAGCAATTACAACAGCAACGTCCAAGATTTGAGCAACCTCATCAAGGAGGCCAGGGCATCCTTGGTCCTGGTCGTGCAGTTATCAATGTTGGTGGTCCGGGGGCCGAGAACCCAAGAATGCCTGGCATGCCAAACAATCGTGATGAGTACTTTGATCCCAAGAGGATGCGTCGCTTTTAGGAGCATAACTGACTTGGACTGATGTGCATTATTGCATCGTCGATTTGCAGTTAAATATGAACACGAGCAATGACTTAAGTCAGTAACTAGAAAGGTATCTGAACAACTATAAGTCATCAGTGGACTAGCCGAACTGACAGGGCAACCACGTATATCATTGTAGTTTCGTAGATGTGAAAGTGACACAAACTCGGTTTCAGGTGTTGTCAGTTGTCATATTTGTAGGTAGATAATTATGTCGTATTCATTTCTGTCTTTGATGTTTATTTGATGAAATTCAAGAATTTGTACTTTTGTTTTTTACATCTGTATGCAAGTAAAACACACAGTAACAGGACTTTACAATTCTAAATTTCTTAATGCTATGATAAGTATTTATGCAACAGGATAATTAATGAATATAGTTACCATATATACTCGCGTAGAAATAATCCCGTTTGTAAGCCGACTGTCTGCAGCCGAAACTTTAGCAAGATTTATTGAATTGCATTTAAGCCAGTAATGAAAATCGGCGATGAACAAGTACCCTTGATAATACCTGAGTGTCAGTGATTTTACTGCAGCAACGTGCGCATGTGGTATGCAGCAGTAGTCTGTGTATGGGTCCCCCATTACCGTGCACATTTGCCTAATGGTCCATGATCGACTTTGGCTGTTAAAGTACTGCTGTGTGGCATGACCCACATATAAGCCAACCCCCAAAGTTTTAACATTAAAATTCAGCTCAAAATTGTTGACTTATACGTGAGTATATATGATTATTAGTGCCAGGTACGAGTCTGTAAGTGGTGGTTCAGTGCTTTGAACAGTACTGCATTATGAGTGTGATGGTGTAAAGTACACTAGATAACGTAATTAGGTACTTTGGAAATATAAATGTTTTAGCATCCTTGTTATGATCAACGTATGTGCTACGCCAGGGGTGGGCAAACTTTCATTTGTACACTGCGTAGAATATTCTTATGCTCTCTGGTTGTTGGCGTTTAACAAAATGAAATTTCTAAACACTTATTTTCACGAAAAATACGTTATTTTCTTACTACAGTTTACATTTTTAAACAAAGTACATTATTCTCTCAAGATCATATTAATAAGAGAAATCGTATCCAAGAATGTCTTTGATTGTACAAACTGACTTAAGCCCCATTCAAACTGAGAGTGGTAACACATTTCCGTGGGGTACTGTACGGTACCGTATAGAAGTGCGCATACCCAGACTAATTGAACACATGAAAACATATCGCCATGTCTGCTCTGCGGTGTTGTGCAGTGTCGTGCATTTTCATGTTAGCCATGTGATAACAATTTTGTGGTTGGCATTAAGTATACCTTGTGGGCCGCAGTAGTTTGCCTACCCCTGTGCTGTGACATCTGGTAGCTGCTGACTCGTCCATCATATAATAATATTTCTGATTATCAGTAAACAGTTATCAGTAGTAATAGACTCAACATGCTAGCATTTAACGCCACTTTGTAACTTATTTATTTATGATATGACCCTCGTACATGGCACAATACAGTTTTGATCAAGTAACTTGCAGTGTTTGGAATGCTAAAATACTTATGTCACAGTTTAACACTTTTAGAATATACACATAAATTAGTTTTAATAGGCAGGTTTTTATTATTGAACTTCACAAAAATCAACTAAGTCTGTGGAATTGTATCAAGGAAGCTGTATACTTTGAGGCAGGGTCTCAAACTTGACTGGATTTGCTCTACTCCCTCACTCACTGGCTGGATTTTTGTTTTTTATTGGATGAAATGTACCAGTCCCCAAGTAGCATCTTGTGCACTTACCTAGCATGTGAGAATTCAACATGTCTCAGATGAAGAAAGTTTATTTTGCAGGCTACATGTGGTATGTTTGTTTGAGACCCTGCTTTGAAGTATGTTGCATTAATCCCGTCACTAATTCGGTAATATGTGAATCAGGTATTGTCTCCGATAGAACAGAACGATAGCTGTCCCGTGATCCCGCAAACTGTGGACTGTGAAAGGCCCGTCACTTAGTTTTGGACAGACAAACAGGACTGACATTGCGGGTGAAGAGCAGTATTAAGTACATTTGATCTGTGAACTCCATGGCCAAACCATAATTCCAATTGCAAATCTGATGGCAGATTCTGAATCAGGAAGCCTAGTTTTCTGTTTGAGTTTAATTGTAGCCATTTTTCTGTCTCGCTTAGTTTCAGAGATATTCACAGGTCACACAGACGGACAATGTGGACCATTACTATAGCTGTAGTGGGCCAGCTGATAATATTGTTATAAGTTCATATCAGTAATCTGTTGCCTAGTTAGCTCAGTTGTTAAGTCACTGGGCTGTGCCTGCTAACCCAGCCGGCTAGCCACTTGCACGGCCCAGGTTCAGTCCTGGGTCCGGGCAAGTGGTTTGGCTGGGTTTGACGGGCATGCTATGAGATTAAATTCTCAGGCAGCTATGGAGGATTTGTCTGTATCTGAACGGTTCTGTGCGGTAGATTAAGCTTGACTCATGTAGTCAGCTTTAAGCGCACGTTAATATAGCAAGACTTTCCTTTTCCTCTTTACTGTCGTGCGAATAGTAACACGTGGCAGAGGTTGGGTAGGCACTGCAAATGACGCCCATGCTCTGAAGTGTTACCGTGCATATGTTGCCAATGCAACATTCTGTTGTGCATCACTGCTCTGACTGGATGGTGTAACCTTACCTGAGTCCTTCCAGTGACAAGCACATCAGACAGTCCATTCTTTCCAGTTGTCTCTGTCCATTGTCTTGAGACAGATGTCATCCAATGCTGTGTAACTCTCCACTCCAGACGTTGTCTTTCCAGATTACGCGCACCCCTCACCTCTGCGGCCTCATCTGTTTAGGTGGCTTATATGTCCAGCAGATTGGGTTTTTGTCACACTAGGACCTTTATGTTGTGTTTAGTTAATATTGTAACACAGTGGAGTGGTTCTGGTGGGACTGAAGCCTATCTCAGTGGCGAACTGGCTCCCTTCGGTGCTTTGACGCTGTTGGTTGGGTCATCTGACCTGTAAAAATCGTCCCCGAAATGACCTATAAAGTGTCGAGTGGGACGTTACACCTCTGCCCACTCACTTCAGATTACGCATGGTCGACCTCAGTCTTTTTTTCTGATGGGATGCATTGGAAGTGCCTGTTTTGTTCTTCTGGAGTCTTCCATGCATTGCATCTAACCAAACCAGTGCAGTCGTTTATCCTGAGAGTAGTTTACAACAAGCCTTTTCTGTTTTTTTTGTCTTATGACTATATTTACTTTGTCTTTCCGTGAAGTATTCTTCTCAAGCAGTTGTGATGAAATGCTTCCAAGTTCTCTTTCATGATAGGCCACGGCATCTTTCCTATTACATCCAAAGCATCGCCGTTTCCAACTGTCGCCGTCTCCGGTCGTCTTCATCCTCGCAGCTACTGATACAACGTACACAGCTGTCCACTGTTGGTGATCATGCGTTTTCGGTTGCCAGATGCCGCCTCTGCAACCGTCTGCCTCCCCACGACACCTCAGCTTCAACGCTGACTGTTTTTCGAAACCGCCTCAAAACTTATGTCTTTTCCCGATCATTTCTTTCTTAACTGTTTTCGGCTTTTAGTTCTGCACACCGCGTATAGTAGTGGTTTAGCAGTATTTGTACTATAGGCCACCCTAATATAATGTAAATGTAATGTTTCTGCACCAGGATTGCAAATATTATCTTTTTATTAGGCTTCCTCGAATGAATGAGCAGTCTATTCTTACCAATGTTTGTGGCGTCTGTTTGTCTGTCCCGCGGCTCATCTCGGCTTCACTGTGCAAAAATGGCTGAACAGATCAAGATGCTGTTTGGGGTGAACACTCCTTGGGGCCTATGGAACATTGTGTTTTAAGTAAATAAGTAAGTAAGAAAATTTATGTTCGCGCAGCGGTCCTTACAGCCTAGGCTGTCACGGAGGCACTATGGTGATGTCCCGTAAGCTCGAGTAAACAGAAATGTCTTTAGCTTCGTACAAAACTGTGTTAGAGTCAGTGACGAATCACGAACAGTCAGTGGCAAAGAGTTCCACTTTTGGGACCCCCTCATACCTCTGGAATGGCTGAGGCTAGCTAGAGACTTGAAATTTTGTGTGCACATACTGCGATGGGGGTCCTAACAAAAACTGCAAAAGTAGGCCATAGGGAGTGGGGGGTAACGTGACCAATTTCTGAATTTTCGGATTGCCGTCATATCCCCAGAACGTCTGAAGCCACATACTTGAAATTTACTTTACTGAATGAAAACTATGCAACAAGTCATATGCAGATCTGTGTCTGGGTCATATGACACACTTTTCACTTCTGCAATCTCCTACATATCTTAGGAACGGCTATAGTCCAACGCGTCCAGTGTGTGCGGTGCATTTGATACTGTCTTCGCCAAATCACTTTGTTGGGTTTAGTTTTTGTCTTAAGTTACTAGTTTGAGCGGTTATTTTTATGTTCTTAGGTTTGTTTTGCTTTTGTGTCTCTGTTGTCGTTTGGTTGTCAGTAGCAATGCAATTGATTGACTGGAAAGGCAGTCTCTGAAATGAACTGTTGTGTGCTAAATGGGATGTAAAAAGTTTTATATATCGGGCGCAGCCCGGTAGGCCACAGGCCTACAGGGTAGGCCACAGGCCTACGGGCGTAGCCCATAGTAAGATCGTGCGCTTAGCGCACGAAGTATTTGTATTGTCTGTGCTTGGCCGTGCTTACTAGTCTGCAGTTTTTGACTGTAACGTTGTACTGAGTGACCCGTAATGAAAACTAACGAAAGTCTGGCTGTCACGAAGTGATGAGTAGAGGTTTATATCAGACAATTGTTACCTTACCCTTACTCTTACGCTTACCTTTACTTTTACATTTAGACTTTCGCTTTGCGAAAGGCAGTACAATTGTCTGATAGCCAGATTTTCGTGACAGCCAGGTAAAAGGTAAAGGTAAGAGACACTTTATACATGCACACCTTACATAACGAGGTTTAACGTCCTCTCATCTCTACGTCGCTTGCAATGAGCTCCGCTCTCCGGGCTTGCGCCTGGAGTTTAGGTTTCCTAATGGGTTATTGTTGATCTCAGAAAACAGTGAAAAAGAAATTACAACAGATACGATTACTTGTAACTTCGATGCATCTGAAACTTCAAACAGTGATAATCTGTACTTTGGTATTGCACCAGAAATACATACTTGCTTTAAACTAAATTCATAATTCATGCATACTCAAACAAAAGAAAGATTTCATTTGTATGCCACATTGACTGCATGAGATGTGGGCTGTTGCGATCGATGAGTTTGTTGCGGGCGTCTGTCTGTCTCTGTCATGTTCTTACTTATTTGCGAGATGGTGCCAGTTTGATGCAGCCACTACTACACTGCTGTAGCCACTTGTTTTAGATCTGTTTGCTACAACTCAGTTGAGCTTATATAGAGTGGATTGGAGTTTGTGTGTCTGTTAATCACGATGTCTGAAATCATAACTGCTGAATGTAGAGACTTGTAATCTTCCATGCATAGACCAACTGACGAACTAGGACCACAAACCAAGAGCTAGGTCATTCTGACCTACTCATGCCAGCAGGACATCACTGCCCAGTACCCATAGGTGGCTTGTGGTGACGTGCCGTGCTGTTTGTCGATGTTGCTGACTGTTGAAACCATAAGTTAATTATTTCCATGAAAAACTGATACTGAAATACAGTAACTTTGTTGCACCTAAAAAACTAACATAATGGTCGGAAGACAAGAGATGCTGATCGGACCGGTTGTCAAGGACCCACCGTCATCTGTCAGTCTGAGCGGTTCGCCCGTGAATCGCGTCACAGTGTTCAAGCTGCTGGGAGTGCATGTTGCGAGCGATCTGAAGTGGTCACATCACGTCGATGCTATTACATCGAAGGCGGCAGCGCGACTGCACTTTCTCAAGCAGCTGAAACGTTCTGGCGCCGGGCGGGACGACTTGCTATGTTTCTACGGCACCGTGATCCGGCTAGTTCTGGAGTATGCTTGCCCGGTGTGGCATACAAGTCTTATGCAGATGAAGGCATTAGAGTCGCTGCAGCGCAGAGCTCTGAGTATCATCTGTGAAGACGGTGACTATATGTTATCGCTAATCCGAGCCGGGTTCGACACGCTGGAGGCACGGCGCGAACAACTCACCGAGCGCTTCTTCAGACGCTGTGTTCTCCCAGAGACGTCGTGCCTGCATTATCTGCTCCCGTCAAAGCGTAACGTCTCTGTCACTAGTAGACTACGCCACGCAAGAACATTGGAACTTTTACAATGCCGAACTGTTAAATTTCGACATTCTATGATACCTTATTGTTTGGACCATTATGTCTAGGCTATATATCTCAGCTGGTTGACACTGTAGTTGGATATTTTTGTATTTTTTTTCTTCTTTTGTAATTTACAGTGTACTTTGTTTGTAATCCTGCCGATTGGCTGCCATACCAATAAAATCATCATCATTAATTCATCAACGTATTAGTAATAAAATGATTAGAAAATGAACACGTGAAATATAGTGAATAAATAAATTTCAAAATGACAGAAACATGGCTGTCTACAATGGCTGTATGATAGTTTTTTTTGATACACTGTACAGCTTTGGCCAAATTAGATATAAATACCAGTATTTTAGATCTTAGACTGATATGGCTGTTATTCATAAACAACATACAACATACTTTTTGTCTACATTTTTCACTTTTCTTGGGAATAAATTCAACGCAAAGTTTTAATGACATTTTTGTGCCTCCGCCACATATGTAGGCACGAGACATTATGTTTTCAGGTGGACATGGTGTCTGTGATTCTGTCGCTGCATCCGAAACTGGACATGCATTGGCAGGAAATTTGCAATGTGATATAAACTTGGCAAGTGGGCACAGACTGGCGGGAACATACGTTACATGTTATTTAATATAAATGCATTTTGAGTTTCATATATCTTCAACACATTTATGATGGAAAAATAATTACGAGTAAGCAAGCAATTTTTACTTTACACGAATTTGGTTGATTTGAACTAAACTACTTATTGTGTCCCAAAGATGGATTGGGTGAGGCTAAGATCACAAAACTTTCACATAGGTGATGTTGAAATATTGTGGGACAGTTCAATGACTTTGGTGATATCATGCTGTTGATCTTATATCATTTATATGCGATATTAGGTTCTGTGAAACTGCTCGTAGCTTACTGACAAGTCACGGCGAAATTTCATAGCTGAGTCTTATGAGAATAAGCATCGTCAACTTTGAAAAGGAATTGTGCTTTCACAGCCTCTGTGTATGGGTCAAAATTTATGTTGACACATGGGTATTTGCCATAAGTGGGGATGAGATGAGGATTGGAGTGATACAGCAGGATGAGATGCTTAAAAAATAAATATATGGCATTGTCAGCCTTTCTTTATTTAGTAGTAATATGCTAATCAGGCCATATATCATTGCATACGAATTTTAACAGCAACAAATTGCACGTAGAGTGCAGCTGGCTTGGGTACTGTAGCTGTGTAACAGATGTGCTCGGTCTACAGTCGCATTGTCCCAAAACTGCAGAGATGTTGATAAGTAATTTGTGTCGACATTCGACTATGATGTGCTGTAAGCTTGTGGCAAGTGGGCTCGGATGGCTTGCTGTAGAGTTTTATCTACACTCTGTAAAAAAACGTCCTGCATGTTATCAGTTATAACTTTGTCAGATCTCAACCGATTTTCAGAATTCTTTCACCACAAGAAAGCTTACAAAATTTGCTACAAAACTGTGTAATATCTTCCACCGCACCTTAAGTATTTTGCTGCACCATCTTGGGAAGTTAAAAGTTCAAATTTGCTGCAAATAAGGAGAAAAATGCAAACCAAGTGCATTGATTTTACATGCATCTGTTAAATGTAACTAGCCAGTTTCTGGTTCCTATTAAATATTCTTTGAAAAAGCATATTGTTTTATGCAAAGAAGCCTAAATTTTAACAGTGGCCTACACACTGGGCATGCGACACTGTGCGACTTTTCAGCTAGGCACTAACTCTTCTACTGGACCAGATCTGAAGCTATTGAGCAGCCTTGACCTCATTCTGGTCTACTGCAAGATATGGGGCATCATCCATCAGCGAGTTTGTTGTTTAACATTAACGAATTGAAGTAGCGCTCCTGAACGCTTATCATGGCATTAACCACAACATCACAGTTGACAGGTGGTGAGGCTATCTTTGATCATGTGTACGGAAAAATTACGGACATGTGAGCAACTGGTGTGATAGTATTAATATCCATTTAGCCACATGACATGCAATGTTTCATTTTTATCACATACGGTACAATTTTTAGTTGTTGTATCTTTTGTAATTTTTTTTAGCAAATTTGGACTTTGGACTTCCCAAGGTAGTGCAGCAACATACTTAATGTGTGGTGGAAGATGATAATGTATTTTTATAGCAAATTTCGTAGGCTTTCTAGCAGTGAAAGAATTCTAAGAATCGACTAAGTTTTAGCAGAGCTATAGTCGACAACATGCGGGATTTTTTTAGACTTGACACGGTATAGTTTTGTTCTGAACATTATTTTTTGTTTTGATTTTTGTGGTGTTTAAATTTTTTTGTTGTATTCTGTTGTGCTTTTCTTCATTCTTTGTCTTTGTCATCAAAAACAAACTGCACAGAAACCACCAGTAATGTCTTTAAAATTCATTCAACTTGTACATTTAATATTGTTGCTTTCAGTGGTGCTAGTTACATATTGACAATGCATTTTCAGGAATCATTTGTGAAATATTAAAGTAGTGATGCTGCGATTTTTGTTCTGTGTAATAATTTTCATTTCTGTTTTTTGATTATCCAAAGAACATTTACTTATTTTGTTTCATGTTCATTCTGCAGATAATTTTTAATTTTAGTTTTCTGTTCCTTTGTGTGAAAATCAACAGCTTTAATTCTCACAGTTTTGATTTGCAAAAGTATTGCGGGCATTGAAATCATGAACTCCGATGACATGGTGTGGTCGTTGCTGTTCCTGCATTGCGAAGCATTTGGTAAGTAGTATATGTGGACACTAGACAGTGGACAGTGCATTGTTACTGCCAATTTGTGCATGCTGTTCAAGTTTATTTGATTCGTGAAGATTTGTACAGACACTTACAAGTGAGAGCAGGAACAGGGCCAACCTGGTAATTTATGCTTATGTTAAATTGTCTGATGTGACAGCACAATGCTGCTGCTTTATGCCTTTGTCTTCTTCTTCTAGTGTCTGTTTGTTGTGTATAAGGTAGAATGATACAGGTAGATATTAGGGCTGCAGTGCGGTAGATATGCCAGGTCCATCCAGCGGTTCCTGTTTTTTTGCACTTCTGTCAAGTTCACTCGTCTTTCACCTTAGTCCATCCTTTCATCCTTTTTGTCTGGTCTCATGTTATGCCACCATTTAGTTTGTCTTCCGGCATTAACGTGGCATTGATCACACTACTTCTAAGCATGTGTCCTGAATCATGAGACATTTTGTGTCTTGCAGTGTTTCTGTGGAACTGTCGTTCTTCCATTGATTTTTCTGTATTCTTTACTTTCCCTCCAACTGATTCTCAATATTCGTCAATATCACCACTGTATGAAAAACCATCAACCTTTTCTGTGAACACTGGATTATCCGGAGTCCAACTTTCACATTCTTAGCTTTTGTAATGGAATATAATATATTATTACCACTGATGTAGTAGCATGGTAATCCATTTGGTCACATCAATGTGTCCATGCAGCTTGTAATTTGCTGAATAGCTCAACATTGATTTTAGCAGTGGTGCCATTTGATAGAAGTCTACGGCCTACGATGATCACATTTCTGAGATCTATCATGTGTTTGGAGGCTATGAGTCTACCACTTTATTTTGCCTGCAACATTACATCGCTGATATGTCATGATTACATGGCAGTGCTTTCTGTGTGAAAACTAGCATGATGTCGCTTTTGGGTGGTAAATTGTTGTGTGATAAAATTTAGTTTTTTGACAGTCATAGACTGTTGATGAAAAAAGAATGCTATGGCATATCTAGCGTGAATAGTAGCATATGCAGTGGAAATTAGGCCTACTGAAGAATTATTATGGAGTCTAAAATACGAAAGCGAATATAAATTAAAGTGTGATGCACAGGACTTATTTTTACAGCTTTCATTCTGAGTTGGACTATACCAGATTTGCTTTTTCCAACTCTGGCCAGAGCCGAATTTGGCTGCATTTGTAAGTGTAAGTCCGACCAGAGCCGGATTGTAAGTCAGGCTTTAAAGTAATCCCATATGATGCTTGTTTCCTTACTGTCACTCATTTTAAAGTAAAATTGCAGAAATTAAACATAAATCCGGACAGATTTTGGCCGGAGCTAAAGCTGGATCTGACTTCTGGTACAGCCCTAATTCTAACAAGCTACAGTGCAAAAAATCCTATAACAGCCATTATATTGTTGTCATAGGATTTTTGGTGCTATTGGTTATCGTTAGTTTAGCAGTAAATATTGTATGACTCTTATTGAAATGGCAGTGCCTGAAGCTTGGTTCTTTGTGGTTTCATATGCCAGATCTTGCAAGCTGGCTGCCACAGAAACTGGGATCAAGTGCAACTCTTATGCTCATATTGAGTATGGGATTTCCCTTTTATCTGTGCATTTGGAGCTTGATTAACAAAAGTACTTAGGATAGTTTGTAAGTCTGACAAAATGTTGTCGACCTGACAGTGTCCTAAGTTCTTCCTAAGTTTTATTGTTAATTGGGCCCTTGGTCTTCATTGAGTGTTCCTGAGTGAGGCAACAGCTGTTGAAGCAATGTTAGCTTGACCGTGTCATAGTGGTAAGTAAGTAAAGTAACTTATATAGCACTGTAAGCAACAGAAGCTGCCTCAAGAGCACTTTACATCAAATGTCACGTTGTGCAGGGAATTAGTGAACCGGTAGAATTTCATGTGCTTCTTAAAGTTAACAAAAGACGACAGTTTGTGTAATGAGTCAGGTAAACTGTTCCATGCATGTGGCACAGCAATAGTGAAGGCACGGTCACCGATGGTAGAGCAGCGTGTGCATGGCACGACCAGTTGTGAGGTTGATGAAAATCTCAGTCTTTTCCTTAATTCAAGTTTGGCAACAGGCTAGAGAAGTTCAGACAGATTCTGTGGTGCTGACCCGTTGAAACATCAGTATGTCAGGACACACAGCTTGTACTGGATGCGTTCCGGCACTCGCAGACAATGTAAGTCCTTCAGCAGTGGTGTCTTGTGGTCATACTTGCGAGTGCTGGCAGTGAGACAAGCTAAAGCATTGATGACAGTCTAAAGTCGATGCAGGTCAGACTGAGGCAGACCAGTGTTGCAGTAGTCAACTTTTGTCATGATGAGTGATGTGGCTGATCGTCGACATTTCGCTGTCTGGAGCAGTTGTGTTAGTAAAAGAGGGAATATTAACACAACTGTTGTAGCTACTATACTTCTCTGCAGTACTCTTGTTGCGCGATGTTTTAGGCGGCTTATATGTCCAGCAGATTGGGTTTTTGTCACACTAGGACCTTTACACTGTGTTTAGTTAATATTGTAACATGGTGGAGTGGTTCTGGTGGGATTGAAGCTTATCTCAGTGACCAGCTTGTTGGGCCATCAGGCCTGTAAAAAATCGTCCCGAAATGACCTATAAAGTGTCAAGTGAGACATTAAGCCTCTACTCACTCACTGTCTAGATAGACGCCCAGGTACTTTGTCGACACAGGGCAGCAGAGTGTTGTCAATGATCAGCTGTTTGGCTGGTACTTGATAGTGGCGTCGAGGTGGAACACACCACATGGTCTCTGTCTTCTCAGTGTTGAGCTGCAGCTGATTGGCTCTCATCCAGGCTGCCAGTGACAATGCAGTTGCCGATTCGGAGGCAGAGAGCTGCTGAGTTGTTCGGCCGACAGCTTCCATGGACTTTTGTATTATCTGCATAAGTTCAGTAAGTGCTGGGAACTTGGTAAGTGATGGAATGATGAAGTCCTGTGACTGATGATATGATCTGCGTCAAACAACATTTTGTTCAGCACATTGTCCTTTGCCAAATTGATCTGCTGTGCCAGTGTCTGATCGTGGACTTTCACCGACTTCACTAGACGACCGCACTTGTCGTGTGGAACAGTTTGCATGTCTGCGTATTGACACTTTCTGTGCAGTTGTGAGTCTAGTTTTAGAAATATCTAATGACATATTTTTTTAAAATTTGTATTCTAGGATGACTTTCTCTCTCTCCTGTGCCTCTGTTGCTTTTTTATGGCATTATATAAGTATGATTACTACTTATTAGACATTGCGTGCTGCCTTGTTGGATTAGCGGCTCAAAGCTTTTCTCCAGTTGGCATATACATAAGAAGGTAAGTCTGTTTTATGCCATTACTTCCAAGATGGGTGCTTCAAGCATTATGTTGTCATGTATGTGCAGTGTCTGTCCATGCTTCTGTCTTTCTGTCCTGTTGTGAATTTATGATATCTTGAAACTGTGGCAAAGGGGCAGAGGCAGCAGAGACATAGGCATGTAAATGTATTGTGATTCTTTGTTTTGCTTAGTTATGTATTCATCTTGCAAGTGCTTGAATGACATGTTTCTTAGCCAGGTAACGACGTTGTCGTCAGCATGAAAACTCCACATTAACAGTTCATTACTTGTCATCTGTCACCGTCTCATTGACTGCGTGAACTTTTGAAGATGCACTCCCACATTTCTGCACATTAGCAGACCCTATCCTGTCTTGAAACTTCAGAGTGAACCACAGTTACTGAAAAGTAAGGTCAATGTCTGCTATCTGAGTCAGCAGGCATTCGTTCACTTGCTTGTCATGTTGGTGGGAGTCATGACAGACCGTCGTTGCTCGTTTGCTGGATTGTGGTCATGGAGCAATAAACAACTCTTAACTCTGGAAATTCTGGTGTTGAGTTCCACAGAAATGAGCAACATCATCAAAAATTCACTCTGCTATTGCAGAATTTTCACACCGCTGTTGCTGTAAAATGTTTGGATGTTGGGGATGGCTGTGGTCAGATTTCATCTTTTCCTTTGACTTTCATTATCATTCACTGCTGTGCCAGCATGTGATTCGGTCTTTGAATTTCTTACAGGCTGCCCAGCTATGGGTCTCTGTGGAGCAGTAAGGATGAACCAAAATAACAGATTTATTGAGCACTTGTAGTGACCAGGATATTTATTAAGGTTTATATTGTAATATTAAAGATCAAGCAGATGAAAATGATGTAATAACAGTAGGATGTTTAATGTTATCCAATATCATGTGGATCTTTGCGCCATACAGCATCACAAACGCATTTGAACAAGGCACTGGAGGTTACTCTGGCCATCCCCTGATTGTGGATGAGAAAGTTTGTAGGGTAGTGACAAAGCTCATTTCTGTCAGTCATATGCTCAGCACCATCAACTCCAGCGTCGTTGAAGTGCTTGTTGTCATGTTTTGACAATAATAAAGTGTCGTAGCAGTGGGCTACTTCTGATTTTGCTAATTGCAGCTGTTGCAAATATAAATTGAACCAGGAAATCAAGAAAAACAGAAGTCATCACTAGCAGATCTAGGGGAGGGGACTAGGCCCCCAAAAGCCAAAATCCGGGAATTGTACTCAGCTTCGCTGGGACTGCTTATTCTATGGTGAATCAAGCTTAATGTTTTGCAATACCAGACGTCTTTTTAGCCGGATGATGGCGCTGCTGTTGCTGGTATTACGTATAGGCTAACAAGATTATCAAAATAATTGAAAATATTGCTGATGTCAGCGTAATTGCTGACGTCATAAGTGAAAATGCTTTATTTGAGTTTTGCTTGTGGAACATAAAAATCTCTAGTAATATCTGCCACAAAACACCGACTGGTT
>Ga0126335_1000393_pt1 | contig 20863 bp, 14 predicted proteins | sample OlaspJWI45metaG_FD_108409 | JGI IMG/M metagenome (GOLD analysis project Ga0126335, IMG submission 108409) | Marine gutless worms symbiont microbial communities from Oahu, Hawaii - Olavius sp. 1 OAHU.JWI-45 metaG | ecosystem: Host-associated > Annelida > Digestive system > Unclassified | place... | reverse complement strand
TGTCCAGTCCTGCAATTTCAGTCAACCCGTTCGTACGACTGCCGCCCTGTACGTCAATATCCACATCATCTGTGTCGTATGTGCCCCCGTGTGGACTGTGGACATCACACTCGCCTGTATCTATCGCCTCAAATTTTGGCCAGTCAGAAGCAATCTAGGCTAGAGGCGACGGAGAAGTAAAAATGCGCCCCACACCGTCGTTGCAACTTGCAATATCGCGTATGTGTAAACGGGGTTTTAACCTCAGACAATCATCGCTCAGTTGTGGCGCGCTGGCATCTGCAGTTGTGCTTCGTTGCTCAGCAGGTTTTGTGTTTTTAACACGAATACTTTTCGCAAAAGTGCAAATCTTTCAAGAACATAGGGCATGCGCAACCACAAACATACAGACAACCGACAAAACGCTTCAAGTGCAGTTAGTTTAGACGAACGTGCTGGTAAAATGTTTCGTGCGCTCCTGCTCAACGAGCAGCATAACAAATGACTGCTGACGGCAGGCAACCTTGCTTATACATACAGCGACTTGGTGTCAAACGAACGCGACACACACGCACAGATATCAATAATGCACGCCCACGTTGGACGGACGCCGCAGCTGGCCGCCCGAGTGCCGGTACCAACTCGATGAGTGAGCGCTGTCCGAACCAGACCACTGCCCTGACGGCCCAGTCCATCCGGAGCCGCGGCTGGCCGGAGCGGTCCGGCTACCGTCCAGATAAAACACCGTCCCGCGAGAGACGAGTCGCACGCACGGAACGGATGCCTGTCGTTCACGGTTCGGAATGGCCGGGACCCACCACTTGCCCGTCCGGTCGACGTCGATATTTATGCAGCTCGAATATAAAAACACCGGGGGACGAGGCGTCCGGCCGACGGGCGAATTTAGCCGTCGACGACGAGGAGTAGCTGGGACGCATGGGTGAGGCAGTTGATGAGACAAAATGGCCGAATTGTTACGTACGTATTCGTCGCTCCACCACTGGACTGGCTGCTGATGCTCAATGAAACCGCATCATCTATTCGACTGTACGCGCTGCGGCGCTTTCGATACACAGCGAACTAAAAAATTCAGAAAGAACAGTTGAAGGCAGACCACCCACGTATATTTAGTCACACACGTATGACCTCTTTGACATGATTTTGTTATTGAAGCTTGACTTAGATATTATGATATTATAGGCCTATCCGCCAATCATTGGGTTACATGCATACCGAAATTGGAGTTTCTAGGTCAAGGCATAACTGAGTGAACAGAGAGAGACAGACAGACAGACGCACGCGACCGAACGTAATACCACGCTGCATTCGTAGGTGATAGTGGCTATTGGTTTTATGCTAATATCGTGTTGTGATATTTTGTAATCGCATAACCTGTGCTTGTTGTGCTACTGCAAACCCAGTCAGAAAATTACTGATATTGATACTCCACAACGTGCCTGTGTCGCGGCAGTGATGCTAGTCTTTGGCCTTGGCCTTATGACTTGTGGCCTTGTAGACATCAATGAAAATCCGCCAAGATGCAAGAAAATCGCTGACGTGGTAACGAGAAAGCGGCTTAAAAGCTAAGTGATCGACTGAGCCGACAGCAGAATACAAGGCCGATCGGCGCTGACTTGGAGAGTTCGTGACTGATGGACGACGTTTCCCCGAGGCGGCGCCGGCGTCGACAAAATCATTTCCGTTTATTGGTGCCGAATCCACCGCCGCCCGAGCAGCTGCTGCAGCCGGACAGAGAGTATAATGACCGACGGCACCGGACGACGACGACGCGGATGGAGAGCGTCGTCGCGTCGTCGTTTCGATCGAAGATCAATGTGTCAGCCAGACAGAGAGGCATCGGCTAGCGGCCCCGACGACCTATACAGCGACTGAGACAATTGGTCGAGCGAGCACAGATGCAATGTGGCCAGTCAGCTGAAGTTGACCGATCGCCGGTTCACCGCTCGATCGCCTCGGCGTTCTCGAGTTCTCGACCGCCGTTCGTCGTAACATCTGCTTGCTTCATGCCGCCGTCGCCGCCGACAAAAATGCTTGTTCAGTTGAGCTCAAACGACTGCGCGCAGACCATAATCACTGTGTAGTAATCTTGCGTTTCAGCTGCGATATGAATGACAAGAAAAAATCTACAAAATAAACCGATTTGGTCTGGAGATTCAATAGCATCTATTGACAATTCCCCAATCGTCACTGAATCCAGCTGTACGCCGCGAGCGTCTTGTCATTGTCGATGCTCGCGCATTTCCAGTGACAGGTAGCCGCCTTTGGAATGTCCTGTCAGATGACATCACCTCAGCACCTACGCTTACCGCCTTCCTCAAATGTCTTAAGACGAATTTGTTGTCTCGTTCATACTGCAGCTGACTAATGCATGATTACACACTGCGCACAGTTTTATAAAGTAGGCCACCGTAAATAATTTTAATGCGATTTACGCGTTTGAAATACAGCATAAGTTCTTTTACCTAATTACCTTTAGCAAATGCGTCATAAACAAAGCACAACATCATCAATGAGATATTAATTTTAACCAACAAAATAAATAAACACGTGTTAGCCTGTTGCTTGGAAGCCTTCATGTTTATTTATAAGTTTTTTCAATGTCGTGCACGCTTGCACAAAATCTACAAAGTAAAACATGCTTGATCCAAAGAATTAAAATCTAACTAACTAATCTAGCAGTAAGTAACTATTTATACTTATTGTTTTCTCGTTTTAGCTAATTTTGGCACTGGTGACGATGACCTAACTTTAGGGGCAACGCTCATTTGGGAGCAGTTTCTAGACACGCAGTCACATTGACAGATGTCAATACTCAACAGCGGCTAAATTAACTTTCCTACACCTGCATAGGCCTATACTTTTCTTTCCTTATCCCCAACCATTCACCACTATTGTACGTCAGCATTTCTCGGCGGATTTACGCGAAATTCGAGATTAAGTCTTCACGTTGAGAAAAGCTGAATTGAGACACTGCTGTTGCTGTGGCTGTTGGGTGATTTACGACTTCGTGAGACTATGTTCTTGCTGGCTGCATCTCAGTATAGGTGACGACGACCTGACCTTCGTGTTTCTGCACCATTTATCGAGTCAAACGTGCAGCCAGACTGCGCGGCAGAGCACCCCGCAGCAGCAGCAGCAGCAGAAGCAACGAACGCGGCGACCGCCGTCAGTCGGCAGATAAACGCAAACGACGACCGAACGAACGCGGCGTTCTCATGATGTGCGTATCGCGTGCGCTACAATGCGCAAGGACGTCGGCTGGGGAGAACGCTAAACGAGACTGAATTAATGACCGGCCGAGAGAATGCAAACCGGACGCGCCGCATTCAGCGCGCCGGAATGGGAAAGGCGCCTTGCTGGGCGGCCGGGCGATCGTCGGTTGGAATACGAACGGACTGGGGACTGACTGGGTAGGTCGTTATCGATCGGCGGCGCCGGCCCACCCGGCAGCGGTCGAGAGAACGGCGGCCGTCTGACCGCGTTGGCGGTGGGAATAAACGGGCAGCGGGCAGGCCGGCCGGGCTAACGACATCAACACGAACACAGACATAGAATTACCGCTGCAGGCGCAGCGACGACACGCTCGGCGAGATCCATCTGCCCGTCCCATTCTGTCCGTCCGACCGTCCAACGTAAGCTGATATTGGTAGTTAGAGCGACGTCTTCCGTCCGGTCACCCTGTGACGATTGTCCTTCGTGTGCGAGGTCAAGCTGCGCTAAGTGTCCGTCTGTCAGCTCACATCGACAACGAAAACCTTAAAAACAGAAATTAATAAGGAGGTTGCCCACTTCACTATTCAGCCACTCGCAGATCAGTTTTGAGGCTGAATTCACAGTTTATTGATCATAATAGAAATTGCAATGCAAAGTTGCAAACTTCAAACTGGACAAGAGAACAGGCGATAATTGTTTTAAAACAGATTGTCAGAATTCAAGCTCCCGAGGTCAACTGATCGCTGTCCATCTGCAATGTGTATGACTTTGTGGCTTGTAAATCACAGCAGAAACGACAGAGAACAAAATCAGATTTTGTATTGAAATTATTGTTAAATGTGACATATATCCACCGGAATGTAATGTTATTTAAAGGCTGAGAATTGAAACGTAAACGTCGCAATAAAGCCTGAACACAAAAGGCGCTATAGCACCGTAGGCCTAACTGCTAAACGCATATCAAGTCATAGAACCAGAAAGTAGCAATACTAAAAACTTGACACGACAAGTTAACAGGTTAAAAGTTAAGTTTACTATAAGTAGGCAGATGTTCAGAATGTGCTACAACTGCTGGACGCATTTGCTTTACGAATTTAATTTCAAATTTGTTCAAAGTGCGGGCCTTCGAGTGTCAGCCATGAGATAAACGTTCTAAAGCAGATGGTCAAAACCGCTTACACGCTAAAAGAAGCAATTTTTGACGATGTCCATAACAAAAATGATAGTAATAATAATGATAATATTTAGAAATTGTAGCAAGTAACGCTGTATTGCCGCGAAATATGGTTTACTTACTTAACTTGTCAGGTGACCATTCAGTGTGCTCCAGAATCCCATTTTCTACCGACGAAACAAATTCGATGCTTGATCAGGGACCGAGAATGCCTCGAAAACGAACTTCAAATTGGCGGAAATTCCAGTTCTTGTTTCGACACACACGGACTCTTTTGGGGACCCTCGAACTGAAACTCGAAAGCATCAGGTTTTACAGATATTCGCGTGTGACGTACAGACGGACAACACGTGTTGTTACTATACAGCTGGTTCGAATTCCGGTGCGCGAGCTAATAAACTAATAATACAACGTATAAATGTTTGAAAGGCCACTATATTTTCTTCCTATATCAGCGCGACTTGTTGCCGTGCTGCAGAAGATGTGTGCTAGCCACAAGAATCTTTTTTTTTTAATTTTCAGTCACGTGCATATAAATTCAACATCAGTCGCCGAGCGAGCGAACGTCCACTCGAATGCTGTGCAATATAGTGCAATGAGAGCGTCGTCGGCGCGTGGACAGCTGTGGACAGCGTCGACCGTCAACAGCATCTCCATTCGTCTCAGTTTGTGCGTCCATTAGCGAAATTGCTGCGACTTCATCTCGGAATTGAATTTGGAACGGCATCGTTCTATAGTCGGCGGCACGTGCTGAATATCGTGAACGGCGGGAAGAAAGGAACGAAAATCTGCACCGAGGGACGCAACTGGACTTGACCGTCTGTTGAATATCGTTATTTGCTAAACAGAAAGCAGTCTGTCTGTTGTCAGTTTTTATGCGTTTGTGCGCCTGTAAGCGGAAGACACATATATCGATCAGCCTGTGCCGTCTGTCTGCTTGCTCGGCAGAAGAATGGGCTTTGCCATAGATTTTCTAGTTACTTGTTGTCTGTTATCGTTGTCACGTAGACGTGAGCTAGGATAAGTCACCTCAGATCAGCCACATTCTGTCCGCCAGCACAGTACACTCGGCCGGCAGTACTTGTAAGATCTTTGCACTCTATTAAAGACTAATACAACAGCAGTTTTCCATTCGCTGACTGTGGGTGCTGCACCGATAGAAACGAACTACATGGTATAATGCCATCGTGTCTGCATACATACAGGCTACCGGAAACACGATATCACTGCAATTTGATTTACGGCGCGAAACAAAACCGACTCATTTTCTGTTAATGAAAACTGCGAGACGGGATATTTGGACCACGTGCTTGATGTCTGAATTTGACTCCACTGACTCGGTGTAGTGGGTTAGCGTCATTCGTGCGACTCAGTGGATTATATTAATTGAACAGTGGTTCGACGCCTGACCGCTGCACTTTCGGGTAGTAGCTGTGGGCTAGCTATTTACATTCACGCATTCGTCAACGACTGCCGTCAACGACGGGTTATGTTTATGACGGCGCGTCAATGATGGTTCGTGTGTCGCGGGAGCAGTCAAACGTGAAATGCCCCTCAAAGCATTGTCCTGCAATGCTTTGCTGGTTGACGGCCGTCAATGACGGCCTGAGCGTCACAGGAACCGTCAACGACGGCCGTCATGATCCAATGATGGAAGCCGTTTTACTTGCTTATTGCAATATTATTACCTCAGTTATATTGTGACTTGTGCCGCCGCAGCTTTTTGCACTGCTAGTTTGCCAGAATAATGCATCGACTCAATCATATAGCGATAGTAACTTCTTTTAGTTGCTAGCAAGCATAGCATTACAATAACATAAGCCTATGTAGTCTGTCTGAGGCAACAGAAAAAAAGAGATCTTGGAATATTAGTTACGGACCAACTCAATGTTTCACCTCAGTGTGCAGAGGCAGCAAAGAAGGCAATGAGGGTTCTCGGTATGATTCGCAGGCAATTCAGAGACTTGGACAAAGACTGTTTTATCATAGTGTACAAGAGTTTTGTCAGACCCACATATGGAATTTGCTACATAACCCTGGTCACCATACCTCACACGCGACATTGAACATGGAGAAAGTGTAGCTGGGGGCTACTAAGCTGGTTAAAGGATTAAAGAAGTTTACTTATGAGGACAGACTGCACAAATGGGGTCTGACAACCCTGGCTGATGAACGGTTAAGAGGGGATCTTATTGAGGCCTACAGGAATATAACTGGTAAGAAGAAAGTAAAAATGGAGGCTTTCTTTGAATTTAGTGCAACTGGATACAAGTTACGAGGCCACTGTTACAAACTTTCTACAAGACGTAGCCATTTGGAAGTACGACGTCGCTTCTCCAGTCAACTGTCGTGAGTCACTGGAATCGGTTGCCAAGTTACGTCGTCGAAGCACCCTCTGTCAACGCGTTCAAGAACCGTTAAGACTCGATGAAGAGTGGAACACTATAAAGCTGATGCTTGTACGCCCGACATCTAGTATAAGTACAGATTTCCCCTGCGATTTATAGACTTTAAACACGCCGTACATACCACGCTTATGGGACGACATTCTCATGGGCTTTGCAATTTGCACTTCGCAGTCAGCTGACCGCTGACGGCTGCTGAAAACATCACCCGTCATTGACGGCCTTCGACCTGTGTGTTGCGGGCTTAAGGAATATGGTATAGGGTTAGAGATAGGGTTGAGATTAGGGCTAGAGTTAAATTATCGATTTTGGCTCATGGCTACAGACTTTAATGTCGCCATCTTACGTTACCAAGTTACCGGCTGCCGTGATGGGATACACAATGCGTAGTTACATAATCTATGGGTACGGAAGTACGAAGGTAAACAAATGGGGAATGAAAGATTTGAGTCTTATGTTGGCAGTTACGCCGTAACGGTCCTACTAATCGCCGTCCGGCACCACCAGACACCGTCCGGCACCGTCCACGTACAGCATTGTCCAGTGCTATTTGGAGGCTGTCTTGTTACGTCTGCTCCTTTTGCGTGAAAAATACAATATACTGTGTGTCAAATTTTGAGCGCCGCTTTGCTGAGACTGTCACATATAGTGGTGCTACGTCGTTAATGTAAGGTTAATAGTACATTGTATATGTTTCCCAAAGGCACGTACTGGACCTAATACTGAACTGTATTGGCCTACTTTACTTTGTAATAGTAGCCGTCCGCCGCTCTGTGAATGATTGACTATAATACATGAGACCAAAAACATGCTGAATAAATGTAACATAATTATATTTTGTGATAAATGCTCTGGATAGCACTGGAGAGTGCTGGACGGTTCCGGACAGTGCCTGGCGGCTGCACGACGCCTGCCGGACCGTGTCTGGTGGTGTCAGATGGTTCCTGACGGCGATTAGTAAGACTCCGCCATAATATTGTAGTATTAATGCATCATAAATTTGTTGCATTTTATTGTTAAAAACAACAGCTCGGCACTCCTGGAGTTTCAGTACCTCACATGGAATACACTCCAAACTTACCACACCCTAAACCCTTAGTCTAAAACTGACTTTAACCCTAACCCTAAACTTGACCCCTAACCCTACTTTCTATGTGAGGTAGTGAAACTCGTCCCCAAATCGTATGCATGCCAACTCAGGCGCTCCTGAGATCCACTACCTCACCTGGAAAGTAGGCTACTTACCACACCCTAACCCTGAAGTCTGAAACTGACCCTAACCCTAAAACCTAACCCTAAATCTGATTGCTATCTTTAGTAACCTACTTTCCAGGTGAGCTAGTGGATCTCCAGGTGTGCGCCAGCTCATCCCCAACTCAGCTCGTTAGAACTCGTTAGGATTTAGGTTAGGGTTAGTGTTAGGTTTAGACTAGACCAAGGGTTAGAGTAAGTATTAGGATGATAATAATGATAAATACCCATGTATACTATAATGCAGTTACCCCCAAAAAAGTGAAAGCTTGTTATACTGAAAAGTCAAAGTGAACTATATAACTTACAACAGCTCACAGTAACATCTAGTGGCCAATAGAAATTGTCAGTGTTAGCGTTCTAAATGTCCATATTTCTCTGTAAAACATGCTCTGAGTCCTGTGCATAATCGTGCAGTCAGTCATTTCATCGAGTCATGTATCATTTTGACAGCATTGCCAAGTTGTTCATAAAATGCTTCTATCTCTGATAACACAGCTCGTCTGGGTACAAACAGTGTTCTTGAATCAAGATAATATCACTACATTTGCAGAGTGATGGCAATAAAACTTTAAACCCTGATTAAAACCATGTACATTATAGGTGGTAATAGTAATGGAATTCATAATAAAAACAGACATAAAATTCATAAAACATAAAATAACATGATTCTAATTTTTATAGACTCAGTCACGGACTTCCACCCCATCCGGCCAATGATTTTCAGCATAAAAACATTCACGCTTTCAGCACAACAAGTCACATAAAATGCTGCAGTGGAAAATTTCTTGCCATCTTTTACCTGTAGCTTTTTACACACTACGCCTTTCATACCTTCTGCTGTTAAAAAGTCAGTCAGCTGTTGTTTAGATGTGTCTTTATATAGATGGCCTACAAAGGCCGCCAGAATGTCCCTCCTTGGAACTGTTCGAATGTTAACGTTTGCCAACTCCTTTTTGCCGCATATGCGAGGTAGTTTCTTCGTGGGAGCAGCCGTGGAACAGAGTTGGATTGTGCTGACTTTCGACGATTAACAGTTTGCCAGTCTTGCCCTCTATCCATGCTAGAAGCAGCAGCTGTGTCAGCCCATGACACTCAGAATGCATCTTCAGTTAGGTTGCTAGAAACAGCAGCAGTAGGTACTACAGTAGTAGGTTGCTGTGTATGACCCCCACACTGCTCCACTTTGTCCAGTAGTGGTTTTTGTGCAGACAGTTGAGCTAGCTGTGTGCACACATTGTCCATGTTCTGAAAGAAGAAACAGTTAAGTGGCAGTTTGAAGAGGTAGCAGAAGGAAAATTTGATAAAATTATAGACATAAATAGTATTGATATATTATGGGCAGAAAGCAAGTTGTGCATAGTGGAAACAGCCGAGAAAATTTGTGGAAAACATGTATCTGAGAAACGGCAACAATGGATGACTGAAGAAATGTTGCACAAAATGGAAAAGACAATGTAGAGTCGACAAATCCGAAAATGGAATAAGAAAATACAAAGATCTTAAACAGGAAATTCAGAGATTATGCAGACAAAAGAAAAATGTGCTGAAGTAGAAAGACTGGAAGCTACACATAATCCACTGCTATATAAAAAGATAGAAGAACTAATTCCTACAAAATGCAATAAAAGATAATGATAGTAATCTCTTCTTTGAACCTGAGAAGATCCTTGAAAGATGGGCACAGTATGTGGAAGAACTATATCATGATAACAGAGATGAATCCAACCATGATATGGATACACAGGAAGTATGTGTGATATCTGAAATGGAAGTGAAGACAGTTGTACAAAAGTTAACAAGAAATGCAGCAGCAGGAAATGATAATATACCAGCAGAATTTATCCAGACACTTGGTGAAAAAGGAATACAGGCCATCACAAAGCTGATGAATAAAATCTACAACACTGGTATTATTCCGGACGACTTCCTACAGGCAATCTTCATAACAGTTCCAAAAGTGCAACAAGCTCAAGAATGTGCCGACTTCTGTACAATAAGTCTTATATCCATCGAAAATATTGCTACATCTGATTAACCCGAGAATAACACCAATAACAGAACGACATCTCTCAAATAGTCAAATGGGATTTAGAAAGGGTAGAGGTACTAGAGATGCTATATTCCAGCTCAGGACGATAATAGATCTGTGAAAGTCAATAAAAAAGTATATGCTTGCTTTATCGACTATCAAAAAGCATTTGATAAGATCATTCACGAAAAGTTGATGAGAATAAAGATCTTGAAAGAAAACTGATCAAGTCTCTGTACTGGAATCAGTATGCAGTGGTCAAAACAGCAGATGGAAAATCACTATGAATATGTATTAGAAGAGGTGTATGCCAAGGCTTCATCATTTTACCTATATTATTCAATTTATACTCAGAATATATCATGAAAGATTTACAAGATGACGTTAAAGGCATAACAATCGGTGGAAAAAACTACACCAGTTTTCAGTATGCTGACAATGCAGTGTTTGTGAGTGACAGGGAAGATGAATTGCAACCCATCATTATGCGGCTTGGTGAAATATGTACAGAATATGGAATGGAAGTGAATGTAAAGAAGATGAAGACAATGGCTTTCAGTAAATCAGGAAAGATGTAGTGTTCAGTCACAGCTAATGGCACAGTCTTGGAACAAGTTTCACAGTTTAAATATCTTGGGTCCTGGATAACGGAAGATGGGCGATATGAATTGGACGTTAAAACAAGAATAGCGATGGCATTTTGGAAGCACAAAGAACTTCTATGAGGAAATGTCACTTTACAAGTAAAGAAAAGGATTCTACATTGCTATGTTTTCCCAGCGTGAAGTACTCATTTGAAAGTTGGACAACAAATAAAGATTTAGTTCGAAGAATAAATGCTTTTGAACAATGGTGTAATAGAAGATTGTTGAAAATAAAATGGACAGACAAATTACAAATGAAGAGGTACTAAGATGAATAAAGGAAGATGTATTGTGTCTATACAGAAGTATTCAAAAACAGAAAATGGCTTTCACAGAGCATGTTTTGAGAGGATCAAGTGGTGAAGATGCACTTCAGATATTAGAAGGCAAATTGGAAGCAACTACAGAACAAGGAAGACCAAGATGAATGTGACTGGATGACATCAAGTAGTGGACACAGCTGAATACTTATGAAGACATTAAAATACTGGCTCAAGATCGATGTCAATGGAGAGTCTGCACTGCGGCATGTCAACCTTCTGATCCAGAAGACGACAGCTGATGATGATGATATCATTCTTAGTGCACTTCTGCAGCACACTACTCATCAGTCCAGGGTTGGTTAGCAGTGATATACATACAATAGAAGAATGTCGTTTATTGTAGTAATTTTATGACTGTATATGTTGGACCACTATGAATGAATGCTTATTGGCACAATGTTGATTTAGAAATATTACACAATGCTGTGTCTGTTTATTTTACTGTAGATCAAAGAAACCATGAACCATGTGCAGATAAAATGGAAAAGTGTTGCTGTATTTGTATTCATCATTGTGGTCATCGTTATTATCATTAATTACTATCATGGTTGGGGTATGTAGCATAATATGATCGTATGCAACAGTTTATAGTATGATACAACCATGTTTCATTTTGTACTTCTTGGTTTGCTGTAAAGGTACTTAAATAGTATTAATGTGTCATGTTACAGTTTCGTTTATTGGCTACATTAAGGGTATTCATTTTGTAATACTCTCTGGGAAAAGCAATAAAATTACAGCACTCAAACCAGAAAGCAGAAATATTTTCTAATGTTAGTTATAATAAGCAGAATATTCATGGACTTATGTGCAGTGCATATTAACCATATAGTAAATGTTTTCATTTTTTTGTGATGCGACTATCTTTCGTCTTTGTTTCACAGCTTGTTCTGTTTTGTAGGTGCAGCTGCAGCACCATATGAAATATGCAGTCAGGAGGCCGATTGGTCAGGATTAGGTGACCAAAGTGACCTTGATTATTATTGCAATAAACCACATCTGCCTGTCAGCGGCTCTGAAGGTAGTCTGTATTACTTGTTGGCAAGCTTGGTTGTTTTTGCTGTATAGTAACATGTCAAGTCGGACATAAAATCTTCTTACTCATACTTCCATGGACCCACTGCTCTCAGGACCCCCTATATATATATACTCTATAATGCTACATCAAATTATATGTACCATTTCCCAGAAAAACAGAACATCAGAATTTTGTGCATAACTTTAACACACGTGGATATATCTTCGTAATATTTGGCATGCATCTACAGCTTCTTCATGGTGTTGCATGCCAAAATTACTCAAATATATTTAGGCTTATTAAAGTTATGCACAAAATACTGATGTTCTTTATTTCTGGGACATGGCATAGTTCTAAAATTATACTAATTTCTGTCTGATAAAAATAAAGTTTTTTGGCTTCATCTTTTAAATTTTTTCCTGAATGTTTGCATGAAGTGATACCGAAATGTTTTTAGTTTGAAAGAATTTGATGATACAGTATGACTTTGCTGGATGCTTTGCTGTCAGTGTTTGTATTTTACGTGTTGCTGTGATTGGTCATATTTTGTAACTTTTTGTCAATGTGTACATGGCGTGATGTTAATTTCCGTACTGACATTTTATTGTTCAATGTAATTCAGGAGTGTCTGGTTCAGCAGATCTACGTTTGGTGTCTGTTCACGTTGTCATACGACATGGTGATCGCAGTCCACTTCATACACTGCCGAACGTTGTTAATAAACCGTTTAATTGTCAGTTGAATTTTTTGCATTCTGACACAAATTCCAGTCTCCCAGACTTTTTGAGGAAAATGCAGAGGCTTGGTGACTGCTGTCATAATGGCAGCTATGCCGGCTACGGCTTGTATCCAACAGAAGATCATTGTGGATCAGGCAGTCTTACCCCAACTGGAGTTCAGCAGCACATATTAAATGGTGAATTTCTTCGCCAGGCGTATATCACAAAGCACAAGCTGCTAGTTCCTGATGACAATGGCTTTGAAGAACAGGTTAGATTCAGGGCTTTTTGTGGCTTATGTTGCTGTGCTATAGCACGAGTTTTGCACCCTTATTAGCATGGAAGAGGTCATAAAGCAGTGATGGGCATATATTTTGTGACGAGGGCCAAAAATTTTGGGGGGGGGGCAACAGGCGTGGGCTGCAAAAAATGTGTCATATGAAATTGAAACTAATCTACAGAATAACATGTGATTGTAAAAGACATAGTGACAATTTGGTATAGTAAACTAAAGTATAGTTAAGAAAGTAATTCAGTATACAGGTGCATCTTACTTACTGTACACCACACTGCAGCTAAAGATAATAAGTAAGCAAAGTCTACATATGCTTGATGTCAATGATCAACTGTAAAAGTTTAATTTCCTAAAACTTAAATTTGAAATTTTCAAGTGTCTCAAGACTTTAGAAAGGGCCACACATTGAATATCCTGTCCTGCTGTTGGCAGGCCGCACAAAATGAATCCGAGAGCTGCATGCGGCCCGCAGGCCGCACTTTGCCCATCCCTGTCACAAAGAATGCAACAATGAGTTTTATTTCTCATGCCAGTGCTGCCTCCATTTACTGTAATTGGAAACTTCTGAATCTAAAGATTTAGCAATACGTGGCAAGTTCTTTTGCTGAAAGTTGAAGTTGAAAGTTTTGGAAAACAGCTTCGAGAAGGTTTTTGTATAAACTTTGTTAGAACCATTTTGCTATAGTGATAATCTTTATTTGTGTACATTGTTTATGTGAAAGCATTTTTAGTAATTCAACAATCCAGTCTTCTAGCACTCTCATTGAAGTTAAATGCATGTGTACGACTGTTGTTTAGACTTGCTGATTTTGTCATGTGTGCAGATACTGATAAGAGGGACTGATAAAAGTCGAACATTCCAGAGTGCTGTGGCATTCATGCATGGCTTTGCTCCTGAGGTTGACATATGTAGGATCCCAGCATTAGAGATGGCAGAGAACAATACACTATGCATAAAGCAGACAGGACATCAGTGTGCCTGTGCAGTTATAAAGTCGGGCTTGCTCAATTCATTTTCGGTCCCGGCTGGACTGCGAAGCAGCATGATTCGCAGTCGGCCAGCTGTGCATCGTATAGCTGCAAGATTAGGTGCCACTGCCGGTGAGCTTCCACAATTGAATCATGTTTTTGATGTTGTAATGACACATTACTGCCACGGCATGGTTGCAGGTTGTTTTGAGCCATTGTTTGTACGAGATGTGTATGATATTATTAGTGAGGCAGGCCATCTAGCAGTGTCTGGCCAAGCCCATCGGCATATTGCTCGACTGAAGATTCAGCCATTGTTGTATGAGATTGCACACCGCATGAACCACCAGTCACATTTTGCAAACACTTTGCTAACTAAATTTGTTCTTTACTCAGGACATGACTCAACTATAGAGCCTTTGGCTGCTGCGATTGGCATAAGTAATGGCGACTGGCCAAAGTATGCTTCGCGGCTAGTATTTGAGCTATATGCACCGACAAAGGAAGCTGGTTTAGGTATGAAAGCCAGTATACGAGTGCTGCATGATGGTAAAGATGTTACCCAACAATTGTCATTCTGCAAAGACGTCATTTCAAATGTAGCACCTTCTGTATGTCCTTTAAAAGCTTTTTTTGACTTTGTTAATGATAAGAAGTTTTCTGGAGGCCCTGGTGAGAATGGATACAGTGAAGCATGCAAGAATCTTATCAGCTAGGAATATGTACTTGTTTACAATGATGAAAATTGTTTTGTTAGAAAACTTGCAAGACATCGGGATAGTGTGATACTTGCTTAGAATGGATGAGTTTTTTCATTTTGTGTTTATTGTTATTGTTAAACACTGCTTCAGTTTTTGTTAGATTAGCAGCTGAATCCGATTGTCAGTGTGAAAATGTGCTTTGTGAAGTTCACTGATGTGAAGGCATGAAGGCAGAAAGGGATATGAAGGAAAATGCCAAAGAGATATGGGATGTTTGTAAGTGCAGTGTTTTGAGAAGAGAAATTGCATGGCTTAACTGTGGAGCTAAAGTGAGTAGATTAGTTTGTAACATCAACTGACAGTCGTAACTGGATATAGCACTGTCTTGCTAACTAGACATATCATGGACCCCTGGACCAGTAAAATCTTGGTTTGATAAGGTGATAAGCAGTTGTGGTCTTTCTCTGAAGTTGGAGTCTTGGAGATAATTTTGTTTTTGTGTGAAACGTGACTGATTATAGTCATCTTATAACTGGTAGAAATTGTTCAAAAGTCCTCAATGTTTGTGTTTGAATTTTGTCTAAAAATCTTGTTTCACATTAGCTTAAATGGTGTGCTTCATAAAAGAACAGCAAACATCTTGCATATGAAATGTTTTTAGTACAATGTTTTCCCTTCATTTTATAAAGCGTATGGAATGTGTTGTGACTTATGAAGTACTCTTGTATGTGTAAGAAATTCTGTATTGTACATATTTCATGGAGACTGTGACTTGTCTACTTTCACATTGTAGTCATTTTTTATATTTAATTCCAAACTGTAGTAAGCTGACTTGTCTAAGGTATACTGCTGAAAGTTAACATAAGTTGGTCGATGTGTTATTTTTCAGTTGTGTTTATTTTTCAGTATATTTAACCTTAAATTTTATAGTCTTTCTTAGAAGAGTTGGGAATTTTAGCACTACAGGTATGTCACTGCATGTGTCAGAAATTATTGTTGGTTTCTTTTGTTTTGTGATTGTGTGTAAAATATAGCTGTGTACAGTGCAGCTTTATTCATGCTTCTTGACGTAATGATGTGAAATAAAATAGCTGGTGATATTAAGTGTACAATGTAATTTTGTTGATGCTAATGTTTGAAATTTTACATTGTCTGACAGCTAGTAGGCCCTAAATACACTAGTAGCTTAGGCCACTGCCACTTCCGTCACTCACTGATCTCGCCACTCTTACAGTGTTACACAGCCCATCCTCATAAAGCAGTTTTTGGTTACATAGTTTATCTTAATGCATAAGTGCATTACCAGCCTGCTTACTTTAGTACTGTATGGTTGGGGTACACTACAACCGTTGAAAATTAATGAATGGCAACTTGAAATTTTTCCTCATGAAATGAGTAGCATTTTATTACTGGCAAAATAAGAAGAAGGAAAGGAGCAATATGGCGACAGTGACAGAGCAGTACGGCATTTGAGCATCTACGGTGGTTGACAACACAAGTCGCTGTCCGAAGCGAACTAGGGCAATTTGGTCGAAGAGCATTCTATGTCACTGGCCCTGACATCTGGAACAGTCTGCCACAAGAGATCAGACAAACCGAGAACTTTGCCACACTTATAAAAGAAACTCAAAACTCACCTGCTTCACGTGGCTTTTCCTAATTTTAGCTTTTATACGTTTAATTTAATTTAATTTTTTTATTTCGGTTCTAAACTTTGATTTTACTCAGATAATGCACGGTTGTTCTAATGTATTTTGTAAATCGGACAGTATAACTGTTATAATTATGATGGTGATAATAATGACGGTGCTAATGACTGCAAATAATTAGGCACTTGAGGGGTAGGCAAAATGAGTACCGGTGTAAAAACCAGAGATTATATAGGCCTATATAATCTCTGGTAAAAACCGGGAACTTTAGCGGCATTGAGTAAACCTAGCGCCCCCTGTATGGCTGTATTCCATGTATGGCTGCTTGCATTACCGTGCTGAACTGTGTGTACGTACTGCCATGCGTGGCAGATATTATGTGTATCCTTTGCAGCGTTTGTCTGCAATTGCAATAAAGAGACGTTATTAGGCTGTTTCTGATACTATTCTTACTTATTTTTAAACTTAGGCGGTTTGTTTACATTTTGTTTTTGATTTTGAAGTTTTCCTTTGCTTAATGTGTTTCAAAGTTGAGTGACTTTAAATAGTTGCATGGGTCAAGTAATGTAGCGGTAAGTATAACTAGCTTGTGTTATGTATACATATTGCAAACTTTGTCACTATTGGCCTTCCTACATATTGCCGTTTCCTGCTGGTCCCAAAAGGCCACAAATAAACTACGGATTTATTTTATTTATTTATTTGAAGTAACAGCAAAGGACCACTGATGGCCACTAACATGCGGCACAATATTAAAAACAGTGCAAAAGACGGTACAGTAATAAAAAGTAATGCAAGGTTAGAAATGTTCATATTTGGACAAGTCACACAAAAACAAGAGATTTTACAACGTTTGATACTACTAAAATCTATAAGGCCTCATAAAAAATAAAGCAACGTCAATTGCAGTTAGCTCGACTGTACCATCAGTGTCACAAGGAATCTCACAGTAAGATAGTTTGCTGTTGGGGTCAAGTAATTCATCTGGTATTTCAGAATGGAGCCAACTTTCCATTACAAATAAAATATCAATTTGATCATTGTACAAAAGGCAATGCAGATCAGCTAGCTTGTTCCACAAACTCCCGGTATTCATCAAACAGCATCATATTTCAGGTTGCTTCAGATCGGCATTACAGTGACTGAAACGTGCCGGTGTTAGTAACAGCTTCCGGTTGGTCGTATGGTTGGCCGGAGTTGGCCGATGAGAGATTCTGATCTACACCCATTGCATTAGTGTTAGTAGCAGCTTCGGCAGTGGGCAGTTGACTGAATGATGGAAGACATCTCTGGACATCGCTCTGTGAGGCCATGGTTACAGGGGTAACAGGTGGTCTATCTAAGTCAGTCTCTAAATTCCTCTGCCGCTTCCGGTATCTTGCCTCAAAGGCCAGCTGCCTTGCTGTCATAACAGGTCTGGATTGAAGAAGACATTTCTGGAAAGCTGATCAGATGAGTTTCAAAGCTTGCGGGAGTCTTTCAGCAGTTCTTCAGCACTTTGTTCATTTGTTAGTCTTAACAGCAGTCATCATGGTTAAGATTGATTATTTATGTATTTCCCGAGCTGGGAGCGCCCCCACCCCCACAACCCTGGGGGGGGGTTGTGGGTGTGGGTGCGCCGTTAGTCCGGTTGGGGTGGCGCCCACTTGGACTGTCGGTACCTCTGCCTCCATTATCTTCCCCTGCTCCATAAAAATCCAGAATTGAATCCAGAAGACAGGAGGTGGGGAAACCCAGCCTGAACGCAGCACAGCCCTATGCTAAGGCAGAAGGCAGAGTGTTTCTTCTGGTACCGGCCTACCCGGGTTGTCTCGGAACAAAGGCCATTTAACGGTTGTTGTTGTTGTTGTTGTGTTCCCGAGCTGAGAGCATCTGGATATATGTGTTTTTATAGACAAAGGCTCGCAGCAGAAATTTGCAAATTGATCACAGTCAGATTCAGTATCACCGGTTTCTGGTAGACCTGTCACAACAACGTTTCATTTACACTGTTGTAAGTCGTGCAGTGTCTTGTGAACAACAGTACATACCATCCATAACATACATTTGCTCTTAAATGTTGAGATGCATTGCAACAGAAAGTGAAATAGCATATGTAAGTACTCTACTGACCAGTAAGTGTTAGGCTTATGACGTTAGCATTTAAGGCTTGGAGTCAACATCAAGGAAAGCATTTAACTTTGATGTTGTATACTCTGAGAGATGCTTAAAATTACCATATAATCTCACTAGTGCATGTATTGTGAATTAATAATTAAGGCATCTGTAACTGGTAATTGACAGGCAAAATGTGCTAGTACTGTACTTACATGAAATGTTTATAAATGTGTTGTTAATGTGATTGCATTTAGGAAGCTGGATTAAAGTGATATAATTGCATTATATGTCATGTCATCATGGCGCAAACACTGCATGCTTATGTGCATGCGACGACAAAACAAGGATGACGATACAACGTCACTTGATTATCGTCACAGCAGTTTGAATGATGTGCCTAGCGATGTTTTCACTCATGAAAGGACGCTTGAAGAGTTGCGTCTTGACTCCAATCATATTCGTGATCTTCCGCGGGTATGATAATTTATTAAACAGTACATTTATGAGTTGTTGTCATTTTTATAATGCATTTACTTTACTCTCGTTTTTAGAGTAATTTGCAGCCATTACATTGGGTGACTTGTTTGGTAAATGTAGTAGTTTAACACAGACGTAAGCAGAAGTGATAGGCTGGTCATGGATGTTAATATTAAGTATTAATCTCTTTTTTATTCACTTAATCTGTACGATCTATAGACTAAGATGGGCAATCTTTTCTAGTTAATTTATTATTATGTACTGGTATTTGTACAATGCAGGAGTTGTTCTACTGCCAGAGTTTGCGCTACTTGTTCGTGTCAGACAATGAGTTGCTGGAGGTACCTTCCATGATTGGATCTCTGGTTCATCTGGAGCATCTGGATATTAGTCGCAATGGTTAGCTGTCTGCAGTTTTATGTACCAGGAACATGTTTGTGTGCTTTTTATTGTATGACAGTGTAGAATCCCACAACAGTGGACAACAAATTGGTTGCACTTGTGTATTGTATAATGTTATTTTGTTGCTTACAACAATCTTAGTTGGTGTGGGCACTGGGCAAATCGTGAATCGGTTTGTGTATGCGACCCAGACACATTCTTGCGTGGCCCCATCAGGCTGTATTTTGTACGGTACTATGTATTCTCTAATAAAGCTTACTACAGAATATAGACAGAATAGTGTGCTTAACTTGTCTAGTTTGTCAGTCTGTCTGTCATGTGTCATGAAAAATTTTGTGCACCTCTGGTTTAAAAATCCGTATTTGCTGTTTTTAGCTGACATGCATTTGTAATAAATGTTTCCCTTTAATATGTTCATCATTGTTCAGTTACTGCAAGGAAGCATGTTGTCTGTGGTACTGTATATGCATATTGCAGTTGTTAATTTATCAAAAGGTTTGCATTGAATGATGTAGGCATTGTTAAGTTGCCGGATAACATCGGTTCTTGTAAGAATCTCTGCAACTTAGAGGCCAGCGTCAATCCACTTGGAAAGTATGTATGCCTTATTAGTCATGAGTTATATGCTGTCAATAGTTCTGTATTTAGAGCTGTGATAAATTTGTATTTTTGTTTGCGATAAAAATTATGTAAGAACTTGCATGAAATAAACTGACATTACACCCAAGTTAGAATCAAACCTGCTTATAAGATGTACTTTGCTGAATTGAGTGATAAAATAGTAGTATATGTTAGTGATCATATTAATTAGGCAGTATCGCAGTATTGATCGACGATGTGACCATCTCATAATATTATAGCACACAGATGTCGCACAGTATCATACATGCATATTTACGCCGCTGCCATTCAACAAGCACTTTGGGACAGTAAGCTAAATGCTGCTTCATTTGCTCGTGCGAATGGATGGCCAGTCGGCGACAGGTGTGCTCCCCAACCACTCACAGACAACACAACCACCCACACGTCTCCGCCAACGACACAGGCAGCCATCAGCGGGGAGGCACAATCAGTTATGACTGCATCATGGTCCAGTGTCTAGGCGTACCTGCACGCTCTGCTCACTCTCTCCCAGCTCCGTGGCAGTAAACTCATTTGCAGCTCAACTCGTTAGAACTCGTTAAAGTTTCGGTTAAGGTTAGGGTTACAGCAAGGTTTAGAGTATGGATTAGGGTTAGGGCATAGGGTTACCTGGGTTAGGTTAGCTTTGGGGACGAGTAGAAGTAAAGCAACAACGCTAATAATTCGAGTAGTAGCAATAATTAATTCTGTGAAAAGACGGTGTTTAAGCGATTACAGTTCACAGGTGGTTATTAAGTGTGTATTATGATTTGCTAATTAGCAGAGAGATGCAGGCTAAAAGTGAGTAAGTTGTTTGCAAAACAGGATGACATACCAGCAATTTATTACATCACAACCCACGTTTTCTGTGTT
>Ga0126335_1000392_pt1 | contig 20890 bp, 19 predicted proteins | sample OlaspJWI45metaG_FD_108409 | JGI IMG/M metagenome (GOLD analysis project Ga0126335, IMG submission 108409) | Marine gutless worms symbiont microbial communities from Oahu, Hawaii - Olavius sp. 1 OAHU.JWI-45 metaG | ecosystem: Host-associated > Annelida > Digestive system > Unclassified | place... | reverse complement strand
GAAAAGATCCTGGTTTATGATTTCAAAGAAAATAGGTTGCTTTGAGCGAATTGAATAATTCTATAGGTGGGTCAACTCGGTTGAGTAAAGGCGGGTCAGTTTAAATGAGCGTCAAGGCCCAGGAAGGCAAAGGCAGCACGTTTTCGATCATCCTGCCTGAAAAAAGTGGCTGAGAAGCAGTCAGCAAGGGACCCGCTAACCCCACGGCAGAATCGGCCACCTGAAAATTTTCCTTTTAATCCCGGCCCTCCACCTGTCGCAACGATCACGCCCACCCGCAAAATAGACGTTGACCCCACCTACATATTGTGGTAATAAACCCTAACTGCCCAATATATTGTACAGTCCTTTATGTCACCCGCAGGAGGTGCAATGGAAACCCACCCCATCTCACAGGGCTTCAATCGATCCTATTCCGACAGCATCGTTGATTACGGTAAAACCAATGAAATCGTGTGCTGTTTTTACACGCTGATCTTCAGGGTGGATGCCCTGGAAGAAAAATATCCCGGCGGACATATGGCGTTTTTACTGACCCATCAGGGCTGGAGCAACGAGCACCTCCTGGCGGTATTCCATATGGGGCCGGCTCAGCAGAAAGTGATGCAGGACATTGAGCGCTATGGTTTAATGGAAGTGCAGGACTGGATATACCTGGAGGAAGATGATGTCTCCTGGTCCTGGAATATGTTTAATTTCGAAACGGAAGCCTCCTGGCTCAAGGGCCGCTATAAAAAAAGCAACCTGTATGTACGCTATCAGGAAGGCGTTCCAGGGTAGAGTTCCTGGGGTGTCCGGCGAAGGTGATGTTTCACTTTCGTTAGCAGAACCCCAATCGCAGAAAAGGCTGCAATCTGAAAAGATTGCAGCCTTTTTATGTTCTTGGTGGCGATGCAGGGAATCGAACCCCGGACACTACGGATATGAGCCGTATGCTCTAACCATCTGAGCTACATCGCCGTGTGGGGCCCAAATGGGGGTCGCCCATTTGGAAAGCGCATTGCTAACAGGCAATGCAGTGCTTGTCAAGCCAAAAGATACCGGGTGCGGACCGCCTTTAATTGGCCGGCAGGGAACCGCTCACCTCAACGGTAAATTCCTCCAGGTTGTCCGGCAATTTGTTAAAGATCACCATAAACGGCAGCATTTGCCCCGGGCCGATTCGAGATTTGCCCCGGTTGCGCAGGCGTTGTTTAATCGTCTTCAGATCGAGGCCGGCCAGATCCTGGTCGGCCAGGACATTGCCGGCCAACACAATCTGCGTCTGGATCAACTTTTTGCCCGGAGCAAAGAGTTTGCCCGCCATCCGGATAGCCTGCCGCGGCTCCTCATAGGCACTTCTGACCTTGCCGTTGATCACGAACAGGCGGCCGGTCTTGCTGTTTTCAATGAAACGGCTGTTGATGCCGTGGGTGCTCATCTTGAGGTTGCCGGCTACGTCTTCGGGCCCGATTTTTATAAAGTCACCGACATAGGGAATGTCCTTGAGAAACGGCTTAACGGGATCCAGGAAAGGCACCTTGATGTCGGCCATATCCAGGCCCACAATACCGCCAATACCCAGCACCGCAATCAACACCAACCCCAACAGCAGCTTGACCGGGGCGCTTAGGCCGCGGCCGCGCGGGGCTTTCACTTTTTTCTTCTTTTTCTTTTTCTTCTTTTTCTTTTTGGCCTTTTTATCTTCCTTTTCCGCGACGGCCGCGGCGGCGGCTGCCTCTTCCGCGCCGCCTTCCAGGTCATCGAAATCCGCTTCACTCGGCGGTTCTATCTCGATGGTACCGGCAAAATCCATTTCCACATCTTCCATCGAATCATCCGCCCCGAGGTCATCTCCGAAATCGAGCTCCATGTCATCGGTTTGGTCGTCAACAACCTCCATTTCCAGATCGAGATCATCTTCCAGGGACATGTCGACATCGCCGTCATCGAGTTCGAAGTCCAGCTCGTCATCCGCGCTGGCCGCCGGGACGGCATCTTCACTTGTTTCCAACATATCTTCAATGTCCGACAAATCGAGATCTTCGGTTACTTCCAGATCACTGATATCCAGATCATCATCCGAAGACGTGGCATCGTCGAAATCCAGCTCAAGATCGATATCTTCCGATTCGGCCTCTTCGACCTCGATATCGTCATCCAACATATCTTCCAGGTCGGAGAGATCCAGTTCATCCGATTCGGGCACCTCAGCTGCACCGCCCTTGGCGCCGTCTTGGGCATCCACCATTTCCTCGATATCCGACAGATCGAGGTCATCGCCGCCCTCGGCAGCAGCGTCATCCCCCAAATCTAATTCCAAATCCAGGTCAAGATCGTCTTCCCCACCTGCGGCCTCAACTGCTTCATCCTCATCGAGATCGAGGTCCAGGTCCAGGTCCAGATCATCTCCGGCTGCTTCATCAGCTGCCGGCTCGTCATCTCCCAGATCCAGGTCGAGGTCCAGGTCCAGGTCATCCGAACTGTCTGCGTCGGCAACGGCTTCCTCCTCGCCCAGATCAAGATCCAAATCAAGTTCATCGTCGTCGGCGGCGGCACCCGCGGCATCGTCATCACCGAGGTCCAGGTCCAGATCCAAATCCAGGTCATCCGCGCTGTCCACGTCGGCAACCGCTTCCTCTTCGCCCAGATCGAGATCCAGGTCCAGATCCAGATCATCATCGGCCGCAGCTGCCGCGGGCTCGTCATCTCCCAGATCCAGACCCAGGTCCAATTCATCATCCGCCCCGGCTGCGGCAGGTTCGTCATCGCCCAAATCCAGATCCAGGTCCAGATCCAGGTCGTCGGAATCCCCGGCAGCTGCAGGTGCATCCTCATCCAGATCTAGGCCCAGATCCAATTCGTCTTCGAGGTCGCCGGCCGGTGCGTCGGCCTCGGCATCATCTGCATCCAAATCAAGACCGAGATCAAACTCATCGTCGGTATCGGCTGCAGCCGGTTCATCTTCATCAAAATCGAGATCCAGGTCCAGCTCATCTTCCAGCCCCCCGTCCGTCTCTGGGGGCGCCGGTGCGGCCTCGGAGCCGGGCTCATCGGCATCAGGATCGAGTACGAGGTCATTTTCGAAATCTAGGTCGTCAAGTCCAAGGTCATCATCGGCAAGGGCGTCGGTCTCCGGGGCTGCGGCGGCAGCACCAGCCTCAGTCATTGGCGCACCTGTGTCCTCCGGGGCTGCAGGGGGCGGCTCCGGGGCGGCTGCGGGCGGCTCCGGGGCGGCTGCAGGATAGGCCGTAAAAATTGACTGGCAGGACGTGCAGCGCACTTGAGTGCCGGTCGCTTTTACGAGGCTTTCATCCAATTCGTAACTGGTGTTGCAATTCCCACAGGTGATAATCATAACATACCCTCTTCATTGAAATTTCAGATGATAGATTGCCGGCAGCTCCCGATAAGCTTCATCATAATCCAGGCCGTAACCGACCAGGAATCCCTTTTCAATCGTATGACAGGCGTAATCGACTTTTACATTTGACTGTCGGCGCTCTAACTTATCAAGCAGCGTGCATACCCGGACAGTCGCTGGTCTAAATGTTTTGAGATAGTTTACGAGGTACGCGAGCGTCAGCCCACTATCGACAATGTCTTCAACAACGAGGACATCCTTGCCCTCTATATCTATATCGATCCCTTTGATAAGTTCAATCTTACCGGTAGAGGTCGTGCCCGATCCATAGCTGGCCGCACGGACAAAATCGATTTCGACCGGTATGGTGAGCCTACGCGCGAGATCGGCCAGGAAGATGAAAGCTCCCTTCAAGACTCCCACTAGCACCAGCTTGTGGCCGTTGTAGGCAGCCGATATCTGCCGGGCCACCGAGGCGGTCGATTCCTCGATGTCCTCCCTATTCAACACAGGTATCAATTCCGGCATAACTAATAACGGCCTGGCCTAACAATGTGATGCAATTTGAGCGACGGAAATAGCCTCCTTAAACTCCCACGAAATACCATCTAACATGGTCTGTTGTCAATGATTTTGGTTCTTTACAAGCCCTCGGCCGCCAGTTCATCGATAAGCTTTTTCTGGGAGGGGGTAAGCGATTTGGGCATGCTGACCAGGATGGTCACATAGAGATCGCCCTTTTTGCCACCGTTCATCCGAGGCAGGCCGTGCCCGGCCAGCCGCATCTTGGTCTTATGGCGGGTCCCGGGGGGAACTTTCAGGCTGAGGGCTTTGCCCTCGATGGTAGGTGCGGGAATGGTGGTCCCTAAAATGGCATCGGTAAGTTTGATTTCCCGGTTCAGGTGCAGGTCGTTGCCTTCCACCGTGAACACCGAGTCCTCCAAAAGATTGGCTTTTATGTACAGATCGCCTGGGGCACCGCCGTAGGGGCTGGCTTCACCCTTGCCGGCCAAACGTAGTTTCTTTCCGGTTGTCATACCCTGGGGAATCTTGACGGTGATATTCTCAGTTTTTCCGGCGTGGGAGTAGGAAATGGTCTTTTTGACCCCGGTTGCGATTTCCTGGAGGGTGAGGCCGATCTCATATACCAGGTCTGCACCGCGTGGTGCGGCCTGCCGGCTGCGGCCGCCAAAGGGCGAACCACCACCAAAATTAAAGGAAAAACCGCCTTGGCCGCCTTTACCGCCGAAACCGAACTCCTTGAATATGTCAGCAAAATCGAACCCGCGGAAAATATCCTCCTGGGAATAGCGCTGCTGAAACCCGGCCGAACCAAAGGTATCGTACTGCTGGCGTTTTTCATTATCGCTGAGAACGGCATACGCCTCGCTGATACGTTTAAACTTGGCCTCGGCCTGCTTGTCGCCCTTGGTCTGATCGGGGTGATACTTCAAGGCCAGTTTGCGGTATGCTTTTTTGATCTCGCTGTCTGAGGCGTTTTTGCCGACCCCCAGGACTTTATAGTAATCCGTTTCAGGCATACTGTTCCTTTCGTACAATCCTACCCTGTCAAATTGCTTTGTTTTTCCTACGGTTTAGCCAGGCACCAATCACTCCTTAAAATAAGCGTAGCCCGGTTACGTGTCAAGCATGCGCCGACGGGCAGCAGCCTTCCCTTCCATAGCTCGTAAGTCAACCATCAGCACCGAAATGGCGGCCGGGGTCATCCCGTCAATCCGGGTGGCCTGTCCCAGAGATATCGGCCGCACCTTGCTCAACTTTTCCTTCAGTTCGTTGGAGAGACCATGGACTTGCTTGAAATCATAGTCCGGTGGGATTTTGACCCGCTCCAGGTCCTTGAACTTTTCAATCTCTTTCAGCTGTCGCTGGATGTACCCTTCATACTTGATTTCGATTTCCGTCTGCATAGCGACCGCCGGGTCGATCGGACCGTCCGCCGGCGCAATCCGGCGGACGGCATCATAACCGAGTTGGGCTCGCTTCACAAGCTGGCTGAGGTGAATGCCGCTTTTGATGGGATTGGTTCCCTGCGCTTCAAGGTAGGCATTTACCGCGGCGGTCGGCCGGACCACGGTTCCCTGGACCCGCTTTATTTCAGAGGCGATCTGCTGTTTGCGCGCTTTTATGTCCCGGGCATGATCCTTGTCAATCAACTCCAGACTGTGGCCGATCTCCATCAGCCGAATATCGGCATTGTCCTCCCTGAGCATCAGGCGGTATTCGGCCCGCGAGGTGAACATCCGGTAAGGTTCCCTGGTCCCGCGGGTCACCAGATCATCCACCATCACCCCCATATAGGCCTGCGATCTGTCCAAGATGAAAGCGGGCCGTTTTTGGATCCGGCAGGCCGCGTTGATACCAGCCCAGAGGCCTTGGGCGGCCGCTTCCTCGTAGCCGGAGGTCCCGTTGATCTGACCGGCCAGAAACAGCCCGCCGACCTTCTTGGTTTCGAGGGTGGGATGCAACTGCACCGGGTTCACATAATCATACTCGATGGCGTAAGCCGGCCGCATGATCTGGGCCTCTTCAAGACCGACCACTGATCGGACCACTTGGAGCTGCACATCCACAGGCAGGCTGTTGCCCAATCCACTGGCATATACCTCCCGGGTGTCGACCCCTTCCGGTTCGAGGATAATCTGGTGCCGCTCCTTGTCGGGAAAACGCACAATCTTGTCTTCAAAGGAGGGGCAGTAACGCGCCGAGACGCCTTTGATGATCCCGCCGTGCAACGCGCTTTTATGCAGGTTGTCCCGCACGATTTTATGCACCCGGGGACTGGTATGACCGATATAACTGGGCAGCTGGGGCATGGAAAGCGATTCGGTGAAAATGGAAAACGGCCGCGGTTCGATTTCGGCGTTCTGGGCTTCGAATTTTGAAAAATCGATACTGTCCCGGTCCAGCCGGGGGGGCGTCCCGGTTTTCATCCGGCCCAGCACAAAACCCAATTCGGCCAGGTGCGCCGGTAATCCATAAGAGGCAAATTCGCCAGCCCGACCGGCCTTGATCGCGGTGAATCCAATGTGCACCAAGCCGCTTAAAAACGTGCCGGTGGCCAGCACCACCGCCTCGGCCTGGTAGCCAAAGCCGGTGGCATCTTCTATTCCGACCACGCGACCATTTTCAATCACCAGACGCTCCACCATGGCCTGTTTCAGATCCAGGTCGGCCTGCGACTCGATGACGGCCTTCATTACCCGGTGATAGCGATTCTTGTCGTTCTGGGTCCGGGACGACTGCACCGCCGGTCCCTTGCGGGTATTGAGAACCCGGTACTGGATGGCTGTCTGGTCGGTTACGCGGGCCATCTGCCCACCCAGGGCATCGATCTCGCGCACCAGCTGGCCTTTGGCCATGCCACCGATGGAGGGGCTGCAGGGCATGGCGGCCACCTTGTCCAGATCGATGGCCAGCAGCAGGACGCTGCATCCCATCCGGGCGGCGGCCAGGGCCGCCTCGCAACCGGCATGACCGGCGCCCACCACGATGATGTCGTAATGTTTGTTATATACCGCCATAGTCGTTCAACTTGCTGTACCGATGAGAAGCGACCAAAGGAGCTCAATCCACCCGGTTTAGGTCTTATGGCCACCTCTAATAATTGCCTTTTTGCTCGATTTCTTCGTTACATTGAAATTTTAATCCTCGAAATATTCAAAATATTCCTCCGGTTAAAATTTAAATGGGCCTTGAACTCAAACAAAAATTCAAATTATTAGAGGTACCCTTATGTGTTAAGTGTTAAGATAAAGCCCGAAAACCGTTTAAACCAATATTTGGTTCAGGGTTCCCCTTTTAAAGGTTCCCGGTTCAGCGCTACGGGGTTCACCTTCGGCCATCAGCTTTTGGCTTTTGGTCTTTGGCCTTAAATCTTCTACCTTCCACCTTCTACCTTCAACCTGTGGCCTCCGGCCACAAACCCATATTTACAATTTTTTCAGTGGAATGTATATAGGGACATCAACCTGTGAAGTCAACCAGCAACCCAGCAGGACCCCATGAAAAAGCGCTATCGGGATATGAACACCTACTTTCGGGAATTGTTCGGGCACCGGGTTCATAAAATTACGATTGATGCCGGCATGGCTTGTCCCAATAGGGATGGTACGCTGTCCACCGGCGGCTGTATCTATTGCAATGCCAAAGGATCCGGCACCGGCGCGTTCGCGGCCGGCAAGTCTATCCGTGAACAGCTGGAAAGCGCCAAGGACAAGGTTGCCCGCCGTTTCAAGGCAAAGAAATTTATTGCCTATTTCCAGTCATTTACAAACACATATGCGCCGGTAGAGATGTTGCGGAGGCTCTATGACGAAGCCCTGGCGGTACCGGATGTCGCCGGGCTGGCCATCGGCACCCGGCCGGACTGTGTCAGCCCGGAAATTCTAGACCTGCTGGCCGGCTATACGGACAAGAATCTCATCTGGGTTGAATACGGTCTGCAGTCTGCCCATGACGTCACCTTGAATCTGATCAACCGGGGCCATGACGCCGCCAGTTTTACCAGCGCGGTGACAGCCACGCAGAACCGGGGAATCAACATCTGCGCCCATGTCATCCTGGGACTGCCCGGAGAAACCCGGCACCAGATGCTGGAAACCGCCCGTTTCCTGGCCGACCTTGGCCTCCAGGGCGTCAAACTCCACCTGCTCTATGTCATCCGGGGGACCGGCCTTGAAGCCCTCTACAACACCGGTGACTACCAGTGCCTGGAGCAGCAGCAATATACTGAAATCGTTTGTGAATTTTTGGAACGGTTGCCCGCGGATATGGTGATCCAGCGTTTAACCGGCGACCCGCACCCTACAGAGCTCGTGGCGCCCCGGTGGGCCCTGGAAAAGAAAAAGACCCTCGACATGATCCAAGCGTATTTGGAAGAAAAAGATACGTGGCAGGGACGGCTGGTGGGGGGGTAGATTAAGCTATTAGCGGTTAGCTGTTGGCTGTTGGCAAAACCTTTTAAAACCTGCTGGGATCACAACCGATAAGCCAAATCTGGAAAAGGGGAACCAGGCGGTGTCTAGCCAAGATAAGGCTAACAGCTAACCGCTTACTGCTGACAGCCGCTGTTAGGGGTTAGCTATTAGCTGTTGGCAAAACTTTTTAAAACCCACTGGAATCACTGCCGATAAACCAAATCTGGAAAAGGGAAACCAGTCGGTACCTCGCCAATTCAGGGCTAACAGCTAAATGCCAATTGCTAACAGCTGTTTTTACTTAGCCGTCTTTTCCCGAAAATCCCGCACGAGTTGCAGAATCTTCTCCGTCTCATGCGGCTCAAACCACTGTATTTCCGGATCGGCCCGGAACCAGGTAAACTGCCGCTTGGCATACCGGCGGGTATCCCGCTTCAGGGTGGCCACCATGTCGTCCCAGTCCATCTGTCCCTGCAGAAAGGCGGCCATATGGCGATACCCGATGGATTGCATCGCTTTCAGGTCCGGTGATAATCCCCTGTCGAGCAACCCGCGAACTTCCGCCTCCAGGCCTTCGTCGATCATCATATCCACGCGACGGTTGATGCGCTCATAGAGTCGGTCACGATCCATGGTCAATCCAATTTTCAGGCAATTGTATTTTTCCGCGGCAAAGGCATGCTCCGCCTGCAGGCGGCTCATGGTGCTGCCGGTAGCGGCATGCACCTCGAGGGCCCGTATAACGCGGTAGGTGTCGTTGGGATGCACGCGGGAGGCAGTCTCCGGATCCACTTTTTCCAGTTCGCGGTGGAGGGCGGCCATCCCCTTGGCTTCGGCAGCGGCTTTGAGTTTCGCCCTGATTTGCTGATCGCCGGCTTCAATCTCGAAAATTCCCCGGGTGAGGGCTTTGATGTAGAGTCCCGTTCCGCCGGCCACCACGGGTAAAACCCCGCGACTATCCAGACCGCTGATAATCCGGCCGGCCAGGGCGGCGAACTTGGCCGCATCGAAATCCTCCGTCGGATCGACGACATCGACCATGTGGTGGGGTACCCGGGCCTGTTCGGCCGCGGTTGGTTTGGCGGTGCCGATGGTCATCTGTCGATAGATCTGCATGGAATCAGCGCCGATAATCTCACCATTTTCGGCGGCGGCAATCTCGATGGCGACACTTGTTTTCCCGATTCCGGTGGGTCCGCAGATAATGACCAGGACGGCTTTATTTGGATCAAAATTGGTTGACAAATGCTCAAAACCCATACTATTAAGCCGATTTGGTAGAAAAAGAATGGGGTGATGGCTTCCGGGGCGCCACGGCTGCCCGGAATTCGTTTGTTTCTATAATAACTACAAAATATTACAAACCCCCCACCACCCTGGCCGACAATGCCGGCTCCCTTCTGCTTGACCCCGTATAGGGGCGGGGCTCTTTGGCATGTCTGCCAGCCTGCAAACCGTGGCTAGAATTAACAGGAGAGCGCAAAGATGTCAAAAGATGTTGTCGGATCAGTAATGGCTGTCGGTGGCGGGATCACCGGCATGCAGTCGGCACTGGATTTGGCCGATTCCGGTTACTACGTATACCTGGTCGAAAAAGGGTCTTCGATTGGCGGGGTCATGTCCCAGCTGGACAAGACGTTTCCCACCAACGACTGCGCCATGTGAATTATTTCACCGAAACTGGTCGAGGTCGGCCGGCATTTAAACATTGAACTGAAAACCCTCAGTGAAATAGGTGAAATAAAAGGTGAGGCTGGCAATTTTGAAGTCGAACTCATCCGCCATCCGCGCTACATTGATGAAGAAAAGTGTATCGCCTGTGGACTGTGCGCCGAAAAGTGCCCCAAGAAGGTCCCCGATACCTACAATATGGGCCTGGCCAAGCGCAAATCCGCTTACGTGGAATATGCCCAGGCCGTACCTTTAAAATATGCGATTGATGATCAGACCTGTATCTATTTTGTGAAAAACGGAAAGTGCGGGGCGTGCAAGAAACTCTGCCCCACGGACGCGGTGGATTTCGACCAGAAGGCCTCCACCGAGACCCTGAAGGTCGGTTCGGTGGTCCTCTCCCCCGGTTTCGAACCCTTCGATCCCTCCGGATACGACAATTACCTGTACGCCAAGTTGCCCAATGTGGTCACCTCCATGGAATTCGAGCGGATGCTGTCGGCATCCGGTCCGTCTTTCGGGCATGTAACCCGTCCGTCCGACGGCCAGGATCCCAAGAAGATTGCCTGGCTCCAGTGCATCGGCTCCCGGGACATCAACCGGTGCGACAATGCCCACTGCTCCTCGGTGTGCTGTATGTACGCCATCAAGGAAGCCGTCATCGCCAAGGAGCATGACAGCGAACTGGAATGCGCCATCTTCTTCATGGATATGCGCACCCCCGGCAAGGAATTCGAACGGTTCTATGAGAGTGCCCGGGACAAAGCCGGAGTACGCTTTGAGCGCAGCCGGATCCACACCATCGATCCGGTTGGGGACTCCGGCGACCTCCAAGTCCGTTACGTCACCGAAAGTGGTGAAATGGAGACCGAGATCTTCGACATGGTCGTGCTCTCCATCGGACTGCAGACCTCACCGGAAACTGTGGCCCTGGCCGAGAAACTGGGCATCGAGCTGACCGACGGCAACTTCTGTAAAGCGCCCACGTTTGCACCGGTTACCACCAACCGGCCCGGTATTTTTGCCTCCGGTGCCTTCCAGGGCCCCAAGGACATCCCCCAGGCGGTCATCGAGGCTTCCGCGGCGGCCACGGCGGCCGGTGAGATCCTCGCCGAGGCACGGGGAACCAAGATCGTGCAGGCGGAAAAAGTGCCCGAAACCAATGTCGCCGGCGACAGGCCGAAGATTGGTGTGTTTGTCTGTCGTTGTGGAACCAACATCGCCGGGGTGGTGGACGTGCCGGCCGTAGCGGAATACGCCGCGACACTGCCGTACGTGGATTATACCGCCGACAACCTGTACTCCTGCTCCCAGGATTCACAGGAGACGATGGCCAAGATCATCAAGGAAGAGGGCCTCAACCGGGTGGTCGTGGCGGCCTGTACGCCCAAAACCCACGAACCCCTGTTCATGGAAACCATGACCAGTGCCGGCCTGAACAAATACCTGTTCGAAATGGCCAATATTCGTAACCACAACTCCTGGGTCCATAAAAACAACCCGGAACTGGCCACCGAAAAAGCCAAAGACCTGGTCCGCATGGCGGTCTCGAAGGTTGCCCTGATGCAACCATTGAAAGAAGCCCAGTTGGATATCAACCAGACGGCCATGGTGGTCGGCGGCGGTATCGCCGGCATGTCGGCCGCCCAGAGCCTGGCCCGCCAGGGTTATGAAACCCATATCATCGAAAAAGATGCGCAACTGGGCGGCCAGGCCAACAAACTGTTCAAAACCGCTATTGGCGAAGACATCCAGCGAGAGCTGGCCAACTTGGTCAGTGACGTCGAGGGTCAAGCCAACATCCAGGTCCACCTGAACACCGAGTTGAAGATGGTCGAAGGGTTCGTCGGCAATTTCAAGGCTACCCTCAAAAATGAAACCGGCGACCAGGAACTGGAACACGGGGTGGCCATCATGGCCACCGGCGCAAGCTCCCTGGAGCCGGAGGAGTACGAATACGGCCAGGATCCGCGCATCATCACCGCCCTGGATCTGGATAAAAAATTCATGGCGGATGATCCGGCTCTGAAAGAACTTAAAACGGCCGTTTTTATCCAGTGTGTCGGTTCCCGTGAGAAAGACCGGCCGTATTGTTCCCGGATCTGCTGCACCCATTCGGTCGACAACGCAGTGGAACTGAAAAAACGAAATCCCGACATGACGGTGTTCATTCTCTACCGGGATATCCGGACATATGGTGAAAAGGAACAGGTCTATCGCGAAGCCCGTGAAGCCGGTGTGATCTTCATCCGTTACGCCCTGGACAACAAGCCCCTGGTGCGCATCGAGGACGGTCGCCTGCTGGTCACGGCCACCGACCATGTGCTGGGCCGTCCGATAGAAATCGAAACGGACCTTTTAACCCTGGCGTCGGCGTTGATTCCCAACCGGGATGAAAAACTGGCCAACTTCTTCAAGGTGCCCATGAACGACGACGGGTTCTTCGTGGAAAGACATGCCAAGCTGGGCCCCTCCGAATTCGCCACCGACGGTGTTTTCCTCTGCGGTCTGGCCCACTATCCGAAACCCATTGACGAATCAATCGCCCAGGGACAGGCGGCCGCCTCCCGGGCCATCACGCTGCTGGCCCGCAAGAACATTTTCACCAGCGGTACGGTCGCCGAATCGAACCCGCTGGACTGCAGCAGCTGCGGGGTTTGCGTCGCCATCTGCCCCTACAACGCACCGGCGTTTACCACCGCAGGGCCTTGGGCCGGCCGCGCCGAGATCAATCCGGTCCTGTGCAAAGGCTGCGGCCTGTGCGTGGCCTCCTGCCGTTCAGGTGCGCTGCACCTGAAAGGCTTTGATAACAATCAGATTTTTGCCCAGATTTTTTCAATTGACGAAGCAGTTTAAAACCTTTACGGGGCCTGACAGGCCCTTGAAGAACGCATAACCAGAGTTAAGGAGTACGCAACCATGACCGAGTGGCAACCAAAGATCGTCAGTTTTCTCTGTAACTGGTGTAGTTACGGCGCGGCGGATTTAGCCGGAGTCGGCCGGATGGAATATCCGCCCAACATCCGGGTCATCCGAATTCCCTGCACCGGAAGAATGAGCCCGAAATTCTTCCTGGCCGCCTTGAACGAGGGCGCGGATGCTGTCTGGGTGTCCGGGTGACATCCCGGTGAATGCCATTACCTGGAAGGTAATTACTACGCCCGACGCAAATTTGCCCTTTTCACCAACCTTATGGAGCATATGGGAATCGAGCCCGGAAGGCTTCACTTTTCTTGGGTTTCTTCCGCTGAATCGACCAAGTTTGTCGACGTGGTCAATGAAGTGACCGCAGCGGTCAAGGAACTGGGCCCGAACACCCATTATCAAAAAGACAAGGCCAAGGTAGCTTAAATGTTAGGATATGCTGATAAGATGAAAGAGGTATCCCGCCGGCTTCTCAAGGCGTGCAAGGTAGAAGTCCTGATCGGGTTCCGCCAGGGGTCTCTGCCGATGATGAACGAGCCGTGCTTCGTGAAGGACGACGCGGATGTCGATCAACTGGTATGGGACGGCAATTGCGGGATCAATCTGGCCAATTACCTGACCAACCGGCAGGAAGAAAAGATCGGTATCTTTGCCAAGGGCTGTGACAGCCGCAATATCGTCACCCACATCCTGGAAAACAAGATCAAAAGGGAACAGTTGGTGATCATCGGGGTACCCTGCCAGGGCATGATCGACCGCCGCAAAATCAACGCCTTGATCAACGGTGAAGTGACCGCCGTGACCGAAGATGAAAATGGCGTCCGGGTCCAGGGCACCGCTTTCGACCAGACATTCGCCCGTGATGAGTTGCTGCAGGACAACTGCCGCATTTGTCATCATCGCAATCCGGTCATCCACGACGAAATGCTGGCCGACCCGGTTGCCGAAACCCCGGATATCGAGCGTTACGCCGATGTACGCGCCATCGAAGAGATGTCGCCCGCTGAGAAGAAACAGCACTTCGATGACCTGCTGGCACCCTGCATCCGTTGCTACGCCTGTCGGAATGCCTGCCCGCTGTGCTACTGCCCCACCTGCTTTGTGGATGAATCCAAACCGCAATGGGTGGGCAAGGGACAGGAGATGGTCAACATCCGGACGTTTCACTTCCTGCGGGCCTACCACTGTGCCGGACGCTGCACCGATTGCGGGGCCTGCGAGCGGGCCTGCCCGGTGGGCATCCCCATGCGCCAGCTCACCAAAAAGCTCGAGAAGGACGCCAAGGAATTGTTCGACTGGGAAGCCGGTATGGCCTTGGATACGCGGCCGGCGCTGGACACCTACCAACCCGGTGACCCTGACGATTTCATTAAATAAGATGCACGGCCCCGGGCTGCCCGGTAAAATCCGGCAGTGGGGGTGGCCGCAAGCAATGCAACACCCAAGACAAAGGCAAATACTATGAAGGTCGTAAAAATTGACAAAAAGCGGTGGGAAGCCGGGCTGGACGCCCTGCGGGCGGCCTACCGGCTTTTCGGACCGGTGCAGGCCAAAGAGGGGCATGAACTCAAAGAGCTCGCGCAGGGTGAATACCCGGATTACAATATGCTCAATACCCGCCTTTCGCCGAAAGCGATTGCCTTCCCGCAATCCGAGGATATCCTCGAATTTTCTCTGGATCCCAATGTGGAAGACCATCACATTATGAAAGAAGTTGCCGGTGATCTCACACCCCGGGCGATGATCGGCATGCGCCCGTGTGATGCCCGCGCCATGGCCCTGCTCGATCTCAACTTCGACACGGCGGAATACAAAGATCCCTACTGGATCAGGGCGTACGAGGCGACCACTTTCGTAGGCCTGGCCTGTGACAATCCCTACACATCCTGCTTTTGCACCACGGCCGGCTGCGGTCCCTACCACGAGCAGGGGCTGGATGTGTTGCTGACGGACAATGGGGATCACTACCTGGGCAAAGCACTGACCGACAAAGGCCAGGCCTTGCTGGACAGGGCCGGCTGGAACGAAGCAGTTGACGGCGAAAGCGTATTCGCCGATAAGAAAGCGGCCGCCGAGGCCAAATTCGCGAGGGCCATCGAGACGGACAAGTTGCGCGATGCGGACACCCTGGCGCTCCATGGGGCCCCTTTTTGGGAGGATGTCTCTTTTTCCTGCATCAATTGCGGCACCTGCACCTTCCTCTGCCCTACCTGCTGGTGTTTCGATCTCCAGGATGAGGTCCGCGGCAAATCCGGCAAACGGTTCAAGAACTGGGACAGCTGCATGTTTCCGCTCTTCACGCTGCACACCACGGGGCACAATCCTCGGGGCACCAAGCTGCAGCGGACCCGGCAGCGCTTTATGCATAAACTGAAATATTTTGTCGATAAATACGAAACGGGAATCATGTGCGTCGGCTGCGGCCGCTGCGGCCGCCAGTGCCCGGTAAATATCGATATTCGTAAGGTCTGTGACCTGATGAACAGCCATGCGGCCGCAGACAGCTGTGTGGCCGAGGGATAGAAAGGAGAGGTTAAAGACGTGCAGAATCCATATTTACCATACCCGGTTCGCATTGATGAGGTGGAAGTCGCCACCGAAGATAAGAGCCTGAAGACATTCAAATTTGTCTTCTTGAACGACGGGGACGAGGAAAAGTTCGCCTACCAGGCCGGCCAGTTCGCCGAGCTGTCCGTGCCCGGTGTGGGGGAAATTCCCATCGGTATCGCTTCTTCTCCAGTGGAAAAAGGATTTGTTACCTTCACGATCTTCAAAGCCGGGGTCGTGACGACGCATATGCATTCCATGCAAGCCGGCGATATCATGGGAATCCGCGGCCCTTTGGGAAACTGGTATCCCTGGGACATGCTGGCGGACAAGAATATCCTGATCGTCGGCGGCGGTTTCGCTTTCACCACCTTGCGCTCCTCGATCGTGTACATGCTGGACCCGGCCAATCGGAGACGTTTTGGAAACATAGATGTGATCTACGGGGCGCGTACGCCGGGCATGCTGCTGTACAAGGACGAATTGATCGAATGGGAAAAACGCGATGACATCAACGTGCATCTGACTATCGACGTCCCGGCGGATGGGTGGAATTACAACGTCGGTTTCGTACCGCCCGTGACCGAGGAAAAAGCCCCGGAGGCCGACAAAGACACGTATGCCATCGTTTGCGGGCCGCCCGTCATGATCAAATTCACCCTGCCGGTTCTGGAAAAACTGGGGTACACCCACGACCAAATTATCATGTCCCTTGAAAATCGAATGAAATGCGGATTCGGCATGTGCGGGCGCTGCGGGATAGGGAAAGAGCTGGTCTGCAAGGACGGTCCGGTTTTCACCCTGGGCGAGCTGAACAAAACCCCCAGGGAACATTAAGGTAGTCCCTGTTTAACAAATTGTTAATATTATATAAATAGATATTCATTGCAAAATGAAACCATTGGTATTATTTTCATATTGACATCGGATACTCAATCGGTTAGAAGTTCCTTTTCAATACAAAAATAACGGCGGAATGCCATAAGTAACAAAAAATATTAATTAAGGAGGAATGCTAAATGGCAACAGTAGAATTTGGTGGAGAAAGCTTTGGCGTAGACGAAGACGGGTTTATCGACGATTACGCATCCTGGAGTGAAAACTGGGTACAGTTTGTAAAAGGCGAAGAAGGCATCGACGAGCTGAATGACGAACACCGTCTGGTAATCAACACTCTGCGCGAATATTATGAGAAAAATGGGATCGCCCCGATGGTTCGGGTACTTTCCAAGGTTACCAAGTTCAAACTGAAACACATCTACGAGCTGTTCCCGTCCGGACCCGGCAAGGGAGCCTGCAAGATGGCTGGTCTGCCCAAACCGACCGGCTGTGTATAATCCCCTACCGGTGATTGGGTACACAAACATCTGATCAAAAAGGCCCTGCTAATCAGCAGGGCCTTTTTTATTGGTAGCTTAATCATGTCACCCTGAGCGGAGCGAGCCGACTCCGCCAAAGTAGCACAGGCTACGACGGCCGGAAGGGTCCCTCACCTCTGAGGGAATTTGGCTCGATTGGAGCGGGATTCTTCGTCGTTTCACTCATCAGAATGACAGCTAAATCTGTTAGGTTTTTTCACGAAAACGGTTCTGAGAGGTGCAATATGATGATCAACGTTAAAACCAGTTCCCGGACCGAGTTTGTTGACATCACCACCGAGATTCAAAAGGCCGTCCAGGAGTCGGGTCTTCAGTCCGGACTTTGCATGGTCTATGTCCCCCACACTACTGCAGCGGTCACCATTAATGAAAGCGCCGACCCCAGCGTAAAGCGGGACATTCTCATGGTTCTTAACCAAGTGGTCCCTTGGAAAGCGGACTACCGTCACCTGGAGGGCAACTCCCCGGCGCATGTTAAGTCAACGCTTGTCGGCGCCTCGGAACTGATTATGGTCGAGAATGGACGTTTGGTACTGGGCACCTGGCAGGGCATCTTCTTCTGCGAGTTCGACGGCCCCCGGACCCGCAAGGTACATTTAAAATTGATGCAGGAATAGTGTCGGCAGTCATGGAACAACTGAACGCAACCGATAAAAAAATTCTCAATCGCATACAATCCGATTTTCCCATAACCAGGAATCCATTTGCTACCATTGCCGCTGAACTCGGCCTGTCGGAAGAAGATGTACTGGGCACCCTCACCAGGCTGAAGGCAAAAGGTATTATCAGGCGGATTGGCGGCAATTTCGTGCCTGAAAAACTCGGCTTCGTCAGCACGCTGTGTGCGGCCCGGGTACCGGCCGATCGCATCGCTCAGTTTGCCGAGACCGTCAACCGCTATCCGGGGGTAACCCACAACTACCTTAGGGAAAATGAGTTCAATGTCTGGTTTACCTTTATCGCCCCGTCCATGGCGGAGATAGAAGCGAACCTGGCGGACATTGCAAAGGCAACCGGCGTGGATGACATCCTGAATCTACCAGCCACGCGGGTGTTCAAAATCAAGGCGCAGTTTAATTTGAAATAGAGTGAAAGTCGAATGTGTAAGGCAGCGGGTAAAGGGTTCAAAGAAGACTGAAGGTTGGAGACTGAAGGTTTGGAAATGGATACCCTGCGTATTGCAGCGGCGGTTGTGAACGCCCCAATTGGTGAAGTCGAACACAACCTGACCCAGGTTGCCCATTGGACCCGGTTGGCAGCTGACCGGGGGGTCCGCCTGATTTGCTTCCCAGAGATGAATCTGACGGGATACCTACATACCGACACGGCCGCGGCTTGGGCCGAATCAATTCCGGGACCCGCAACCGCTGCCTTGACGAAGCTTTCCCAAGAGACCGGGGTTACCGTCCTGGCTGGAATGGCTGAAAAAGACGCCGCCGGGCGGCTTTACATTGTCCATCTGGCTGCCAGCCCCGCAGGCGGTATTCACGTGTACCGCAAATTGCATTTGGCGCCTCCCGAACAGGCGATCTTTACCCCCGGTGATCAGGTATCCCTTTTCCAAATAGAGTCCCTGACCTGTGGTATCCAACTCTGCTACGACGCCCATTTCCCGGAACTGACGACCCGCATGGCCCTGGACGGAGCGGATATCGTCTTTGTACCGCACGCTTCCCCCGGTCGCGGACAGACTGCCCGGGATAAGCATCACTCCTGGATGCGGCATCTCACCGCGCGGTCTTACGACAACGGTCTATTCATCGTGGCCTGCAACCAGACCGGCCGCAACGCTAACGGACTGGAATTCCCAGGAAATGCCGTCGTAATTGATCCGTCCGGAAACATCCTTGCCAAAAAAGTGGATGACAAGGAAGGCCTGCTGGTGGTCGAGCTGGACGGCAGCGCCCTTGAGCATGTACGCGGGCACCGAATGCGGTATTTTTTGCCGAATAGACGGCCCGATATTTATTAGATCCATTGCAAATTGCAGTTGATGACAGGGGACTGTTTCAGATGCTTTCCCCCCCTTTACTGGGTGGCCATTGTATGATAGGCCCTCTATATTTCATACATCGCGGCGGCCGCCAGATGGTGACGGCTGGCGACGCAGGCCGAATTTCAAACGCCCTCTTGGCGGTATTCATGGGTAAGGTTCCCGCGGTTGTAACCAGGCGGGGACAGGTAAAAAGCTAAAATGCCAACCCTGGTGTTGGCTTGAACTGTGGACGTATTCATTTTCGTTATAATTTCATAATGAAGGAGGTTAAACATGGCGAATAGCGACGCAACCGAAAAACAGCCCCTCTGGTTGAGCATCGAGGAAAAGATCCTGGCGCTTGATTCACTTGATCTCGCGGGCGATAACCTGGAAGCCGCCGTTCAGAAGATTGCCGGCGAGCTCGATCAGGACGGATACAAAGTCTCCAGCCTGGGCGGCAATATGCTGGAACTGCGCTTTGCTTTGGATAAAGCCGTCCAGGTCGGCCACCCCATGCTGCAGGATCTGAATGGCGCGGTCGGCGCCTTTACCCTTGAGGATGTTGAAGACGCCTATGGGGCCGCAAGCAAACTTATCGGTGATTTGGGCGCGACCTGGCCGAAGATGACCAAGGCTGCCAACCGTACGGACGTGATCCAGAAGATCGAAGCGGCCCGGCTCGACCTGATGGTTGCCAAGGCCAAAGACCTGCCCGACGATCAGGGCATACGGTTGCTCATCGGCGATAAGGTGGCTTTCGACGTAATTTCGGCCCGGATGGAAATCACCGCGGAAGAAGTGGAAGAAGTCAACAAAGCCATCGAGGCCGAGAAAGCCGAGGAGGCCAGAATAATAGGGTTGCTCGAGAAGGTCGCTGACAAGTCCGATGACGAGAAAGTCCGGCACCTGTTCGCCAATGACGTCACCGAGCCGTTGATCGTCTCTGTTGCCAAGATCGACCAGGACGCCATCGATGCCGCTAAAAAGGCCATGGAAGAAGAATTGAAGGAGAAAGAACGCCTGGCAGCTGAAGCGGCCGCCAAGAAGAAAGCCGAGGCCGAAGGTCCCGCGCTGTCAGATATCCCGGCCGACCAGATGCTCGATCACATTGAAGCCATCCGTGAAATCATGGAGTTCAGCGACCAGGAGAAAGAAATCCGGGTGATGTGCGAACAGAGCGCCATTCCCAAGGCCCTGGTGGATATTGCCGTCACCGAACCGGACAAGCTGGATGAGCTTGAAAAGCAGGCCGAAGGCTAGCCCGTTTTTTTGAGCAGACACCGTTGGTATTTGATTCGCCGCTTTAGCGGATTGATCACGAAAGGCTTAGGAGGCCAACTCCTAAGCCTTTTTTCTTTTCAGCCAGAAGTCAAACGACCGTCCCGGCACGAAGATATCGATCCCCACGGAAGGCTCCGCCAGCGGGTTCGAGACGATATGGGTTTCATTGCCCGGGATGAACACGGCATCGTTTTCGGCAAGCTCCTGTTCATCATCATCCGTGGTGATGATGAGTTTACCCTTGAGTACGATGAGCACCTGGGCATTGGGGTGGTCGTGCCGGGGCGAGGCATGCCCCGGGGGCTTGACGAAATGCTCGATCGAGATTTCATCCTGACTGCAAAGGCTCACGCGCTTCCAGTCTTTCTCCGGCTCGTAATTCTCGGCACTGTCGAATTTAATAACGTTCATAATTTTACCTCCCTTACGTTCATACTTAACCCCAGCGGCCACAGAAGAAAAATGGCCTAAAGATTATGTTGGAAAGGTTTAGGCCTCTATTTTTACGGCGCGCTTTTCGTGTCTTCCCATTCTTTGAGTTTACGGAGCTCCTCAAAGGCTTTTGCGTTGCTTGAAGGCAATTCTTTGGTGGTGTTGTCAATCAGCTGCTCATGAACGACTTTTCCCTTTTCGATAGTCAGCAGTCGTTTCTTTTCATAGGTTGACCCTTACCCCATATGCACATATTGCATGCGTTTTCCCAGCGGAATGCCTCGATGCTAACAAAAGCTGACCCCTTTACACTCAATTAAATTAACCCATTTAGTGCGCGTCTGTTTGCAAGATCGAATCTGATCAAAATCGGAGGTCAGCATAATATTATCGATGG
>Ga0126335_1000390_pt1 | contig 20928 bp, 18 predicted proteins | sample OlaspJWI45metaG_FD_108409 | JGI IMG/M metagenome (GOLD analysis project Ga0126335, IMG submission 108409) | Marine gutless worms symbiont microbial communities from Oahu, Hawaii - Olavius sp. 1 OAHU.JWI-45 metaG | ecosystem: Host-associated > Annelida > Digestive system > Unclassified | place... | reverse complement strand
GGGGGAAAGGGGATAAATTTTGGTCCCCCCATTTTTCAGACCAAAGTTACGCCCCTATACCCGAAGTCAAAAATCAAAATTATTTTCAGCCATAAATCGAATTCGAATACTCGGTCTTGCCGAATAGTGATTAGTGAAATCCCCGAAACTGAACGTGACTTGTATAAATTTTTATAAGTGCATGACGTCACCAGCAACGCAGTTGACGAAATGGATGCCATAAAGCGAAAGTTTGAGAAAATTTCTTCTGATAAATTTAAATGTAACTGTAAGATAAAGCGAGAAGATGAAGTCCACTGTGGGTAAAAACCACTAAATTCCCTAATTTTGAGGCGATTGGTGCCCATCTAACACTAAGTAGGGTAAGACTCGGGTAACTAATATATCAAAAATCAGCTCGATCGGTTCAGCCGTTTCGCCAGAGATCACGCTTGTTACAGACGCACGGATGCACGCATGGATGGATTAAATATGGCCCTGGTTTGCTTCTTGAAACATTGGAGCGGGAGCGGAGCGATGAGCGGATGTAGAAATAATCACTGGAGCGGGAGGTCGCGGAGCGGGGAACGGAGCGAAAAGCAGGAGTCACAGAAATAGGTTTGAGCGGGAAGCGAAAAATTTGCCGCTCCCGCTCCGCTCACATGGTCTGATCTTGGTAGCGCCGCATATATGTGTAGATAGGCCTATGCGTATAGGTTGTTAATAGGATCAACTAACTAACATCTCACCGGGAGAAATCGGTAAACTATGTTTGATATTTCGAGCGTGTACAGTCGAATTATATAATGAACGTTTGCAAGTTTATGATTCATATTATTTCACTCATTGGTGTAGATCACTTTAGATTATGTCTATTAGTGTTTTTGGCATTGTTTGTTGCCTGAAGTTGAACATTTTTCTGTAATTCAGCATTGAAGTTTTCCATTAGGCCTACACTTCTACTTTACGACGCTATGCGTTTTCAGCGTATTTATTCACTGTTGTCGCATCACTAACTCAAATACTGCGCGTTTCTGTTCAGGCGCCGATGAGTTTGAATTAAGCTAGGGGATCGAGGAAAGCGCTGTATAGGCTCCTCGAGGAAATCCGCGATCAGCCCCGAGGCGATTTAGGTTTACTTGCTGTATTCTTGGTCTGATGAATACTTCCTGTGAATTCCGCCGCGAACTTTTCTATTCTTTTAAAATCTGGTACAGGGATAGATCACGTGACAGCCAATGGACTACAGATGTTAATAATAATAATAATAATAAACACATTTGTATAGCGCCATAAGGTCGTAACTTCAGAGGCGCTGGGGGCAGGCAGCATGATAGTGAGCGGAGAAAGAAGGGAAAGCCTGGGAGAAGAGTAAAGTCTTTAGCCTGGACTTCAAAACTGCTAAAGAGTCACTATTGAGAACAGTTTTCGGTAGTGAATTCCAGACAGCTGGTGCAGAGCATCGAAAAGCGCGTTTCGCAAATGTTGTTGTTGTGAAAGGTTGACGCAACGCCGTAGTGGTCGATCGCAGGTTGTGGCCGTGTTGAAGGTCATGAGGTCAAACGTCAAGGTAATGGCATCAAACGAGATCCATCACGAGTTAAGTAAAATTATGGTGTAGGAGTGAGTCACGCTTCAGTGGGCACGAGCACGTTTCTGCGTTGATGACACTTTGTTAGCCTCGTCAGGCAGTGATCCAGTCTCGCCATCTTAAGTTGAGGCAGTAGCTGTTGATGCTTGCTGAGATGAATTCAGTCATTACGAACGATGGTCGTTAGCTAGCCGTATCGTGTTGTTGCCGTACTGCGATTTAGGATGGCGGATGGTTTGGGGCACCAGAGCCTGCGGCTCTAAGTGGCAATACATCTTAATTGCCGCATTTTCTAGTTTTTAAAATACACTTTAATTCCATAAAATTAGGGGAGGGTGGGTGAAAAGTCTAAGTACGCTGTGTCCAGAAAAAAATGGAACCACTAGTATATTAAGCATAACTTTGGAAAAATTCAACAAATTTTCGCATCTCTGGCACAAATCATCTAGACATTTAAAGTAACTAAAAGAGTTCATTTCGCTGCTACTGTGGCCTCCAAATTCGCCAGATTTAAATCCAGTCGACTACAGCTTTTGAAGCACACTGCAAGAGAAAACACGCACCACTGATTTCAAACATCGCATCAGAACCGAGTGGGTCAAGCTGGAGCACGCCGTCATTGCTGCAGCTGTGAGTCAGTGGCATCGTCGTCTTTCAGATGTGTGAGGGCAGACAGTGGTAATTTCGAGCACTGGTTTTAAGTCTGACATTGTGTATAACGGCGGCCTTTGAAGCCTTTGTTGACTGGTCGAATCTAACAATCGCAGGCTGATATTTCAATCTGATTTTCTTGCAGTTGTCAGTTATAACTTTGTGCATTTTAATACGATTAACGTTTAATTTACAAGAAAAAGTAGTGACACTGTTTAGGCGCGGAGGACATTTTGTTGTGTTAGTTTGGTTTTGCATTACCTTGACGACATTTCGTGCAAAAATTGCAACTATACGTTTAAATGTTCGACAAAGTTACGCCTGAAACAACATTGGTTCCATTTTTCCGGACACGGTGTAAATATGTCAAGCACGGCTTTGGTCTCAACCTCTGAAACCTCGATCCGTTAGCCGTTTTCCTATACTTAACACTATGGCTTATATAACAGGTCAGGGCTACCGCCCAACCTGTAATATTTTTGTAGCAAATTTCATACGCTTTCTAGCACTGAAAAAAATTTTAGAATCGGTTAAGGTTTGACAGAGTTATAGCCGACAACACGCGGCACGATTTTTGGAGATACAGTGTATTGCTCCATTCTAAAACCAGAGCGCTTTGAATGCGAGTGGGGTCCAAAAATTTGCCCAATTTTTGACTTCCACCTTATAAAAATAAGGGAGAGCTGGTAGAGATGTATGTGGGAAATTTCCATGCGACACCTAGCTTCTAAGCATCGGTATACATTTTACCCGGCGCGGATCGGCTTTTTTTGTCACATTAAGGGCGGGTGACTAAATAACAAAAACTCAGAGGTAAAACGTAGGCCTATAGACTTCGGCAACTTCGTTTTCCGGCAGCTAAAATAGAGACCGGTTTACACTTTTTTGGACCACTCTGCATATCGTGTAGGCCTAATACGCATTGCATTGCATACCATATGTGTTAGGTAACTGGGTATCAAGATGCTTCGCAACTGCCTCGTTCCAATTTCGTTGTCGTTCGGTTATGGCATGTTTCTAGTTCAAGCTTAGTGCAATTTTGGACCTTGCTAGTTTAATGCACTAAGTTGGAGTCCAAGTCTACAAACCTTCAGCTAAAATCTGAATAAAGATAAATGTTGGTAAAGTTTAGCTTTCATGGTGTAACTAATCATGCACAGACAGTGATAGTAGCAGTAAGTGGAGGAATTACTATATAGGTTAAATACCAGTAATATTTAACATGAAAATGACATAATTCCTCCAATGAGGATCTGGACTCGGTTCTTTTGGTGCTAACGATACTACTTAGTAAATGACGTCAAAGTGTCAAACCAATTGTCAAATTACGGTCTGGACCAGCAAAGGCGTAACGATATATCACATTGCCAAATGAAATATTCAGTTTTACTCATATACTTATATTCAAACAGTCGAGAAAATATAAGAAACTATCGAAAATTACAGGTATTTTAACAGTCACCGATACGATGTCGATATATCGAAATAGTCGATTTCTAAAACTCCGATATCGATACGATGCCGATAATATCGATATAGGCGATATATCGGCGATATCGGCGATATTTCTATATTTTGACCCAGCTCTACCAAAGAGCGATTAGCCTAGAATATATAATGTCCTTGCTTTTACATCATTTTGTTTACGATGATAGGGTTAGTGAGTATTTGTTATTTTAATTATTTTTTTGCTGTAATTGGAATGTAACTCAGTTGTGATGTGCTCCATTAGTTGTATACAACCACAGGTAAGGTTAACTAAACGAACTTGGCTCGCCGCTACAACGTTTAAACTTTCTCTCTGAAGTACGCCTGACACGGCACTCCGTTAGCGTATTTTGTGATTTACATTGTGCAGCCTCACTGGCAGATCATCCAGCCAGTAAGGCCTAGGGCTCAGCGGACTAGTCCATGAAAAAGACTGTCCGGTTGTCCCTGATATATACTAATCTAGACTTGAATGCATTGATGCTGGGAGCATCCACCGTCCGCTGGTCGAGCAAATTCCATTTGCTGATAACTTTATTTGAAAAGAAATACTTGGTAATATCCCTAGTACACCGGGTCTTAACCAGTTTGCACGAGTGCCCCCTTGTACCCTTACTATTTTCATCCAGCGTAAAAAGTTCATGCAGCAAAACAGTACTAAGCCCCATGTACATCTTGAAAACCTCAATAAGATCCTGCCTGTTTCTCCCCTCTTTAAGGGCCCAAAATCTTAGCATCGTAATCTTTACTCATACGCCTTGTCTTGCATATTTATTATCATTTTTGTCTACCTGTGCTGTATCTATTCTAACAGTTCCTTATCCTAGCTATAATATGGATTATTATAATACTGAGTTTATGTGCAAATGATCAGCTTCTAGTTCTACACATTGATACTGACAACTTTGGGTAACGTTTTGTAAAGATTTATGCTCAGTGATAGTGTCATATCGGCGTCTGACACAAGTAAGTAGGTAATTGATAAGATCAGATTGAGGCGGCGATCTGAAACCAAGGGTCCTATAAATTGATGGGCTATTTCCGGCGATGTCAGAGTCATAGCATTAAGTCTTTTGTATCATAATGCAGATCTATGGTGGACAACTGACAGCTAATCGGCTAACCCAATTACAGTTGGTATTGAAGGATATAAATTTGACTATGTGCTTTACCTTCCTCAATAACATATATTGACATGCAATAGTATGTAGAAGCAGAGTTTAATTGCCGAATTGGCAAGATGGCATATGGGATGGGAGTCACTTTAATAGCATATGGTCTAACCCAGGTGGGGGGATTGTTGTATGCATTTTTCTTGCACTATGGGAGCCTTGTGTATTCGTACCTTAAAACATAGTAACCTAAGAACCTTAAAATTTAAAAAACCTTAAAACCAAAGAACGTTTTCTTTAAAAAAACAGTTTTCCAGTCTTGTTTGCTTCAATACTACATTTGCAGCGTCCCCTCCCATGCCGGTATGACCCACTTCTTAATGGCCCCATGGTTTGTTTATATTGTGCAATAGCGCGAACTTTTACAAAATGCTCAAATAAAAACTTTTCTTGCTGTAATTTGTGTTAATATTCTTATAGGAGAATGAATAACCATTTATTAGCTCCACATTTAGAGGTTTTTTATTTATGTTTTTGAATACACAGATATTTCAGGCCTACAAATGCCACATGTACATCTCACCGCGAGTGTAACAGTAACATCGATTATTATTCGAATATCACAAAACAAACATCGATTATGGAAAAAATCGAGGTTAACATCCACATGTGAGAAGCTGCTTAACGCATTTGTTTTATATCGTGCACTATCAGTTTGCCTGCTAAGTCACCCCCCAACCTCCACTCTCCCCACACCCCCAACACTCCACTCTCCCCACTGCCGCTTAATAGACTTAATAGATCAGCCAGATCCGATCAGCCATTTCAGTTTGTCACACACCAACTTGTCTTGTGCATTGAACCATTTGCTTGAGTCTTCATGTAATGAAAATTTTTTGGCACATTACTATGAACGAAAAGAAAGAAGTATGCCAATACCGTATTACCACCATTAATGATGTATAGTCTGTGTGATGTCATTTTTATTTTTGCTGTATTACATGTTGCAGGTTACATTGCCTCTGTCGCATCTTGCCTCTGCATGGAGTGCAGTTCGGACACTAGCTGGAAAGAATACTCACAGTAACAGACAATCGTCATTGAACGGCCAGAAATCTGCAGCAGCTTGTAACTCTTGCAGCGACAGTAGCAACTCTGTGCTGTTGTCTGAAAATGTATGTGGAGTATGATAACAAAGTTCACATGAATGATTTGTTATTTGCAAGTGCTGTGCTCAGTTTATATCAGGAAGACTTTTTAAATACACAACAGACCATTGATGTAAAAAGAACTAAAACAGTTTTATTGCATTTGTAATTTTTCTTACGTCTTTTTCGTATTTAAGATTATTTTAGTTTGAACTAATCTTGATGTGGAAAATGATTAGAAATGATTATTTTCATTTTTTTAGTATGCCATAAGTACGTAAATTGGCCTTATATGTGCTATAAAATAACACAGTAAAACTTTCTCACTGTTTTTATATGCATTTGTGCATTATGGACAAGCAATAATGGATTTCAAGTTAAAGTTCCAAGTTTTTTTTTACGTTGTTGAAATTTAACTGTATAATAGTAATATAGTTTTTGTGGGAGCTAGATATATGAGATGCTGTTGGCATGGGATATATCTGATATTATTAGGCTACAGACTATTGTGATCGATGATCCTGGGTGCCTGTCTGTCTGTCTGTCACGCGGGTGGGCTGTGCAAAAATGGCTGAAGAGATCGATGTCCTGCTTGGGCTGGAGAGTGCAGACTCTTGGGGAGGCAAGAAACATTGTATTAGATGATAGTCCCCATCCCCCAGAGCAAGGGGAGGGGTTCAGTGCAGCCATTGACAAATTACTTTGGCCTCTTGTTTTATACATACGTGATATTACAAGTGCGGTTATCAATAGAGCTTATAAGAGCTTTTATGTCCATGTTTTTATCACAAAGCTGACTTGAAGTCTAATTGGTACAGATATGTTTTCTAAGAGAGCTAAAGAGAACTTTTGTGTCAGTGTTTTTGTCATAGTGCTGATCTTGAAGTCTTCAGTGTAGTTGGTATGTTTGTTGCAGGCAATTGAGCTGCTTGGTTTAGAAGACATGGCAGACACTGTTGCTACCATGTCACCTCTGAGTTTGCTGGTCAGTTCTCCAGTGAAACCTGCTATATCTCGCCGCCTCCCATCTCACTTTCAAGTCTCCGCTGCAACGTTCTTTGAAAATAAACACGGTAGGACATGACTTTGATATTATTGACAGTTTTCAGTGATTCAGCATATGTCTTATAACATTGTGTCGAACGGTCGATGACAGTAAGTCCTTGGTGATTACAAATGAAATGAAATAACAATCCCTGAAATGTCCTATAATGTGTCAAGTTGGACATTGAGCTTTTATTCACTCTCACACTTAGCAATGGTGTAGACTGTTAACTTAGAGTACGAGTTATACCAAGCTAATGAATTGTGTAAAGTTAGTTTTTAGAGCTTAAATTTGGAGCATCTGAGTCAATATTTTTATCTAGTTAATATGACAGTGGTTTTGAAGTCTTGTTTAAATTCCTGTAAAATTATACAGGTACATGATTGGCTTTGTGAATTTTTTTCTGTTGTATAAATTACGAAGGATGCCTTTGGCTGTGAATATGTCAGGTTTTCCCGAGTCTATGTTCGGCAATTCGACGTCACTGTCACTACGTGTCATCCCACTCAGAATTTCTCATCAGTCTTTATTCAGATGTTAGTGAAATGTATTTTATCAATGAGCTATGTCTCATTGACACTTAACAGCTGTTGAGTACCCCTAATCACTGCATCTGTTAAACTGAGTTTTTCCAACATCTTGGTGATTTTGTTGTTTTTGAAGTATCTCTTACATTACTGATACTTATACATTCACAGTCAAAAAATTACAGTAAGACATTTCTTGAGCCATACAGTACACTCCTTTGTTTTGCAGGTATTCTAGAGTAACACAGATACTCAGCAACTAACTAACTGACTGTACTGCAGTGGTATTCTAGTTTTGCATTACTACATAGTTTTTATTTTATTTTCACTTTTTAGTTTTAGTTGTAAATTTTAGGCTTTTTTGTTTCATTTTCTATTTAGATTTTACATTTTTGTTTTAGTTTTTAATTTTTTAATTTTTTTCATGTTATGCGTAACCGTTGACCGTTGACATGAACATTGGAGTATGTTGGGGCAGGTGTGGGCTCCATAAGATTTTTCAGCAATGGTGAATTGTTGATTGTTGATTAAGTGTGAATGACGTGGATGAACATATTCTGTATAGTTCGTGTTCACTGTTCACAGCAGATCAGTGAAATATGACTAAAAATAGCTGTAAAACACACTGTCCTGTGCAGCTTCTTTCTGCCACAACAGTTGTTTAATCACGCTCACTTGCACAAAGACACAGGATATTTTGTATTGGGTTCAGGGAAATATGACTAAAAATAGCTGTAAAACACACTGTCCTGTGCAGCTTCTTTCTGCCACAACAGTTGTTTAATCACGCTCACTTGCACAAAGACACAGGATATTTTGTATTGGGTTCAGGCTCTGTAGTTCTTAAGTTGAACAGAACTGAAACTGCTGAGCAGAAATATGCAGTAGTCAGTTATGATGAGAAAAACTTTAATGTGGAAAGTAAGCCTCAAGTGGAATGGAAGAGTGAGAGAGTTATTTATTTAATGTGAGAGTGAAGGATGACATCAGCGTGTCATATCATTGACTTTCGTTTTTAGTACTTTTTCGTTTTACTTTTTCGTTAATTTTACTTTTTAGTTCGTCACACTTTTTACTTTTAATTTTCGTTAACGGTGTCACTACTTTTTCGGTTACGAGTATTTTCGTTTTCGTTAATTAGAATTACACTGCTGTACTGCTGCCTGAAATCACGCGTATGTATTTGTGTACAGACACATGGCAGGTGCAGCAGCAGCAGTGGCGTGGCTTTAAGACAAAGCACTCTGTACACTCAACTGGTGTAGGCATGAAGAAATCTAGTCCCGATGACAGCTTGAAGGCACTGAGGCAGTCTGTAAGTCGGTGCAGATCTTTGCTGTTTATGTACTAGGCAACATTCAACTGCAGTCTGACATAAACTTGCGGCAAGTGCGCCAAGGCCAGTGGAGACATCATTTAATTGCATTTTTGTTTGTTTATTTTTTGTTATTATGTTATTGCTTTATTGTTTTTTGCTCGGTTGTCAATATCAGTGCAATTGATTGCTGGGAACGACTGCCTCCACAATGGCCTATTATGTGTAGATTGATGTGAAAATTTCTAGTATTTACTAGCCTGCAGTTTGTAGTTCTCATAGTTACACATCTTGATGTTATTTGATTTTGTATCCAACACGAATGTGATAAGTATGCTGTGTTACTTTCAATTTTTACTTAATTTTTCAGCCTGTTTTATGATGATCTGTAGATATTTGATAAATTCTCAAGCAGTAGTGGGAACAAGTCATCCGAGAAGCTGACTGAGATGATGTCTGGAGCAGACTCGTCACCGGCCATGCAAGAGAAGCTGAAGGTGGCGTTTGCCGAGGGCTATTTGGCCAGCGACAAGAACAAGACAGACCCCGAGTCCAAGTGGAACACGCTGCCTCGACGAATGCTGCGTTTTGGCTTGACACTTCTCACAATCTATCTGATGTTTCAGCTGCTGCAGACCTACTCAGCCCTCGGTGGAAGTATGTTGTGTGTGTATTTGTTTAGCATTGGTCTTAGAGTAGTGCAAAAGATTCTTTCTGTATTGAATGCTTCTAAACATTTTCCAGAATGTTGCTCTTGGGCCATGGCCGTACGATGGGATCTAAAATGGGAATATCAAACTACATTTGTAAGTTAAAGCTATAAGTTATAACATATTATAGTTTGTGAAATGTGTCATGAATTGTCATGAATCAGTCTGCTTAAATGTGGGAATTTGTAAAGAAAAGTGACTGAGAGAGTTGCTATTTCTGCCACTGTTTCTTTTTAAAAGATATATCTACATGTTAATTTAAAAATACAGACTGTCATAGAATGAAAATATATGAATTATTAGGTCCTTACCATCGGCATAGAGATGGTTATTTTATCTGTTGATGTGTCTGTGGTGTTGCTCAAATGGACATTTTAGGCATGAAGATAAACATGCTGAAAGGTGAACGATTTGAAGTAAATCCCGAGGAGATCAGTGTCACATTTGATGATGTGAAGGGGGTGAGTTTTGTATGTGCATTTTTCTGTAAATGTGTGACATATATGTACTTATTAGGGTATCAAGAGGTTGCAAATTTTGACTCCTGACTGTACCATTTTCAAGTGATTATTCACTGTCCATACAGTATAATTTGGTGATGCAGATATTTTAACAGTGTAGCACTGCCATGTTCACTTTGCATCTGTGAGGATAACTGATGGAATGGCGGTTCATCCAGCTTCATGTGGGCCAATCAGTTACTAAGATTGGTTCCTGCTTTGGGCTCTTACCAAGAATGCAGTGCCTTTAGTCTTAATCTGTTTTTTTATTTGTTATTGCTCAATGTTGGCTCTAGAAGCTATAATATGCTTACTTTGTGTCCGGGCTTGATAGTTTCAGTGGCACTCAAACCAGATTTGAATTTTATTTCCATCTGGTTTATTATATTTAGTTTGTACACTAAGTGTGTAGTTTTTTCAAATCAGTGTTGCTTCTGGTTTTGTGTGTTTATTGGATACCGTGTTATGTTTTGCTTGTAAGTTGTTTTTTAGTTATTGTACCATTGTCACTGCCTTACCTTGCTTTGCCTTTCCTTACCTTTGTTCCCCTGTCAACCTCCGTGGCCTCACCTGATTTGTGATGTTGGTCTGGAGTAAAGAGGAAATACTAACAGAGCTGCTCTTGTTATTATAGTAATGTGCAACATGTTACTGTGAGCAGGTTGATGAAGCTAAACAGGAATTATCTGATATTGTGGAGTTTCTTCGTGATCCAGAGAAATTCAGGGCTCTTGGTGCCAAACTGCCCAAAGGTATGTTATAGGTATTAAGCAGCAAGTTGTGCATTATTAGCAGTGTCACCAGGATGGGGAAGAGCTGTAGTATTGATATGCATTGTCTGTCTCTCTGTGTGTCACACTCAAATATCTCTGAAACTAAGCGACATTTAGCTGTAGTTACTAGTAAATGTGAACAGGAATATAATAACAGGAAACTGAGAGTCGTGATTCAGAATTTTTGGCATGTGTCTATTGTCTAAACGTGCTATTGCATCTGCAACAGGATGTACAGTTTCACCTATTTATAATACGGGGCACAGCCCGGGGCGGGCCAGAGGCCCGGCCGGCTGCGGCCATAGTAATCTCGCCCGTGTGTGCGTGTACTAGGTTGCCACTGACTAGTGTGCAATTTATAGAAGTGACGGAAGTACGTCACGAAAAAGCGTAATGCAATTACCACAAAAATTGATGTTGCACGAGTTTGCGAAGGTTTCTTAAGCTGAAATTTGGACACGCGTTCGTCGTCGGTATTTGACGTTTTTTGCTGGTCTCCATTTTCATAATGAGCCAGGATTGACAGAGTTAGATGCTGCTGAAGGTTGGCGAAACAGACAGCTGTATCTAAAAGGGGGCAACGAAAACAGGGAAACACTATAGCGATGTGATTACTCAAGCTAAAAACAGATTATGCAAAACCAGACAGGATTTAACCAACAAACAGCCTACGCTCGCTTCTATCGCCATGAAGAAATAATGATATCGACTCTCTTCTCTAGCTCTAAATTCGTTACAAATCGCAATCATTTTCAGGTCATTGCTGAGACTTGGCCGACCGGCCAGCTCCACTATGACGGCATTGCAAATGGCGGTCATCTCTTCCGTCCAGAAGACAAAGGCGAATTGGACTTTTCGGAACCTGCAGTGCTCTTTTATGCCCAAGAGTCAACCACCTGAATGATAAGGAATACAACCATAGCCTTCCACCGTATTCCAGTGCATTGATTCATGTGTCCTCTCATCTCTGCGTCGCTTCGAATGAGCTCTGCTCTCCGGGCGAGCGCCCAGAGTTTAGGTTCCCTAATAGGTTATACCACCAATAATATTTCGGGCAGCAGTCCAGTTAATACCATCCTTGTGGGAACTATACATTCGTGTGTTACTGTTTACTATTTTTAGTATTTTAGCATTTACAGTTATTTACATCGATATAATGTAGTAGCAGATTTTTATGCAACTGTTTTTTACTTCACTGTGTAACTATTTTGTCATGAATATGTGCTCCTGCTTGTGTGGTGAACTCCATAAACTGGAGAAAATGGCTATGTCATGCTTACTGCTGTTGCCAGGTGTGCTGCTGGTTGGTCCACCTGGCATCGGAAAGTCATTACTAGCTCGTGCAGTCGCTGGTGAGGCAGAAGTGCCGTTCTTCCATGCGTCTGGTTCAGAATTTGATGAAATATTTGTCGGCACTGGAGCAAAACGTGTCCGCCAGCTGTTTGGTAGTGTTGTTATTGCTGGACTAGTCTGTCATTACTAATTATTACACATTATTACTTATTATTTTACTTATTTTGCCTCTCTCTGTGTGCACAGTGCATACTGTGGCCTATGCCACCAAGAAGAAAAACTGTTTAGTTCTCGGCAGCTGCTATTGTAGTTCATTGTGTTTCATCGATTACTGTTTATTCATTGCTTTACTATTGAGCCTGGGAAAAGCCGTTTTACTAAACTGTTGGAAATTTTAATGCTTTTTATGGAATCTCTTGACACTTGACATTAATGATTGTTTAATTAATTTTTCCAAACTCAGCACTTCAAAAATGTTTACATTAACACCGATTGCGTGTATCATAAGACCATTTCACCTATGTATTGCTGCTGAAAATTGTTGGCATTGAATACAGATGCAGCCAAGATGCGTACACCGTGTATCATTTTCATTGACGAGATCGACACTGTCGGAGCAAAGAGAACCAGCTCACAGATACACCCATATGCCAATCAAACGATAAACCAGCTGCTCTCAGAAATGGATGGGTCTGCATCATGCAGTTTTGTTTCCAGTGGTTTTACTTCTAAGATTGAGACAGTTGGCATCATATCTTTTATATTTGTTTTTTGCCACTTACTTGTGGATGCCAATGGTGTGTGAAACGTTCATGTGTATGTAAAAATTGTGACATTTGAAGGTATCTTGTGAGAATGGAATTGAGTCCACATGATTTTCAGTCTATGTTTTGACGAAATGGCTTTGGTTAATCTCCAAAATTATTATAGCTTTGCAGTTGACAAAGTTTTATTAAAGAAAGTTACTACTACTGTCCTTTTGTTCTTAATTAAATTCTTGAGGGTACTTTGATTTGGGTTTGTTATAATCTAGACTAGTAGAATTGTGTATGCTGATGTCATATCTTGGTCACTTTGCACATAGTCTGAGTTATGGTTTGACCACAGTAGCTCAGAGTAACACCGATGTATTGCAGCTTTCAGCAGAATGAAGGAATCATTGTGTTGGGTGCAACAAATCGACGTGACAATTTAGACAAGTATGTTATCGTTTTGACAGTTTATGTAGATTTTTGCAAAATGCTTTGTGTAATTAGTTATTATTCTCCAATCAAATTTGAAATAAATATTAGCACTGGCAAAAACTTGAAATTTTATAACTGTCTTTAGTACAAAATGTGGCTTATATGTTTAGTAGTATTTCAAGGTGAGAAAATTCGAAAATGTTATGTCTAATTTACCTCGTAAGAATTGTGTAATTTTTGAAATGTTGATTTGTGTATTTTATTGTATGTAACTTTGCTTATTGGTCTTAAGGTGCCAAAATGTGCGTTTTCTTGACTTCAAACTTTTGGCTTTGATTTTGTTGTACGCTAGAAGATATTTACAGTTTTTACTTTATAAATTACTTATTTTTAGGTTAAGAGATTGTGGTTCAATTGACAGTTAAGAGTAAGTTAGCTAAATGTAGCATTTCGTGTTTTTGAGTACAGAGCACTGTTACGTCCCGGCAGATTTGATGTGGAAGTGACAGTTTTACTGCCAGACCTCAAAGGCCGTCATGACATCTTAGAGCATTACATGAGCAAAGTGAAGATTGGTGATGTTGATACTGACAAGATGGCGCGTAGCACAACAGGATGTACTGGTGCCGATCTTGAGAACATGGTGAACCAAGCCGCATTGAAGGCAGCTATGGATGGAGATCCTGCAGTTACAATGGTCCACATGGAGTTTGCACGGGACAAAGTTCTCATGGGTATATCATTTTTAGGCTGACTATTCTTACCGATGTTCACGGTGTTCGTCTGTCAGCCTGTCGGTCACATGGCCTAAATTGGCAGCAGCATGTGCAGTGTATGCCGCATGCCATGTGTGCGGGGTCATTTGGTGCAGCCTTTGTCAAATTACTTTGACCACTTCATAAACCCTTTTCTTGATATATTGCTATTGAGATTTTTAAGGTGAACAAATTGTGCTAATAACAAATTATAACGACTGATGACTTTTGCTGCACATGAAACTACAAAATGCACGGAAGTTAAACTTCACACAGTTCAGTACGAGGATGACAATACCTTTTATTTCAGTTTTAGTGGCGTGAGGTGGATGCCAACAGATTAGGATTTGAATGTCTTCCAACTGGCTTTGTTTAGTGCTTTGACACTGTTGGTTAGGTCATCTGGCCTGTATAAACCATCCCCAAAATAGCCTATAATAGGTCAAGTTAGCTGTTGCGCTTTTACTCACTCACTCATTCCAGTTGACTAATAGCAGACCTTTCACAACAGGCCATGTACCAGCCTACAGGCTGTAACGGTGCTTATTGAGTATTGACGTAAATTGATATCAGTGATTCACAAACATTTGGTAGGTGGCATTCGTAACGCTGCAATCACAGCTTTAGCTGCACATTGCTTTTATATTACTGATTGTTTTGACTTGTGCAAACTTTGTGTGTAGGTCCGGCAAAGAAGACTCGAATTCCAGACGAAGAGACAAATGAGATAACAGCATATCATGAAGCTGGACACACTCTAGTGGCTATGTTTACCAAAGATGCAACTGCTCTTAACAAAGTCACCATTATTCCCCGTGGTCACAGTCTTGGACATGTAAGCTTTGATGATCTGTGGTTTCAGCATTAGTATGTGTTATGGGTGTGTGAGAAAATTTATAACATACATACATACATAAGAAATTTTTAAACTGCCATAAGAAAAATTTCACTAAAAACGAAAAATGTAGTCATGGGAATGATATAGAAAACAAAAAAGTTTTCAGTTTCCGGCAGAATGATGTCAGTGATGCACAGTCAGTAATGTCGAGTGGCAGACTGTTCCACAGCGTCGGACCGGCAGCAGCGAAGACGCGGACCGCAGATGTCGCTGCAACGGGATATACACCAAGCGATGAAGGTCTTGCAGCCTAAGCAGTCATGAGTGCACGTCCGTAGGCCAAACTTAACATGTATGTCTTTAGTCTGCTACAAAATTGAGTCAGTGTTGGTCTCGGATCACGAGTGATGTTGGCAGATAGTTCCGCAGTGTTGGAGTTCAAGCAGCAAAGCTGCATTGTCTATAGGTGGTGATCTAACACACAAGAACTTGCATGTCGCCTCGAGCTGCAGAGCACAGGTGGCAGCGACTTGTTGTGTATTGTGTTGTTGGCAATCATGTGTTGGTGGGTGACTGGGTAACACGATTTCTTTTTCTGCTGAGATCTGTATGATTCATTGAATGTGTTTTTGCGTGTGGGATGACATGTCCATGTATTGTATATATTGCAGACTTCATTTGTGCCAGACAAAGAGCGTTACAACATGACCAAGTCTCAGCTTCTTGCCGAGATGGACGTTGCAATGGGAGGCCGAGTGGCAGAAGAACTGATGTTTGGGCCTGATAAGGTTACCACAGGTACACTGTCATTTCTTTATCTTGTAAATTATGCTTCAAAAATTTGTGCAGCAACAAGTTATAAAGTTATTAATATTAGGGTGTATGATTACACCGTGGTCTATAAAAATATTATTAAATTTATTGTATATTTAGTACATGATCACTGTGATCAGCATTTATAATACTGTTGTTAAGACAGGCAAAATTGTTGGAAAATATCTGGTATTGCCCAACTGTAGTAGCTGAACATAGTCATATTTACAAATGACATATGGATTGTAGTGATTTGCGCTGAAGGGGGTAAAGAATGGGACCAAGTGTTAACATATCCTGTAATGGTGAAATGCTTTTTAAGCCTCGCGCTGCAGCTCTAGGTGCGAAGTAAGAGGCTGTTTTGATGGTGAATCGTTATTTTGTAAATTTTAGCCAGCTATATCTCCGCACTCGCTGGACGGATCTTCACCATTTTTTCTGTTGTTCGATCGGGTTTCGCTGCGATTTTTGTTTTTTATTCAGACAGCTGACAGATCTGCCCCCTAAATTTCACAAATGGTCAAAAACTGCACAATTTTGGTCATTCTATCGACCCCAGACCCGATTGGATGACCCATTCCAAAACGATGCAATTTTTCAAAACCACAGCATGAACTTGTTTTGTGAAGATGATTGGGCTATCATTTCCTAAAGTTTGGTACAGATTGGTGCCCTCTTCAAAATCCATCCGTGAATTTGGGGCCCCAAAATCTGCAAAAACAGAAAATGGGAAGCCAATAACTCTAAAATGGCTGAAGATTGAGCCAAAGTGACTGCAGTAGCTCAGTGTGTCTAGTTTCTTCGTACAAAAGTTGATAAATGTCTGTTTGGGGATTTTTCTGAAAAAGTGATTTCAGCAGAGGCATCCCCTTCCCAAGAGCGAATAGCATGACAATTCGGTTTTGGATATAATAGTATTCTGTGTTTGAGTTATAGTGTTTTTCATGATAAAAATTGACATATGTGTCAATTTATTTGTAATTGGCTGAAGATGCCATCATATCCAGATCATGTCTTGAAAGAATGTGGAATGTTGAACCGTCGTTATGAAGTAATGATGCAGAACTTGTTTGAACCTTGTTCATCTATACAGGGGCAGCAGCTGACTTTCAACAAGCTACAGGTATTGCTACGGCTATGGTGAAGCGCTTTGGCATGTCAGAAAAGGTGTGTAAATTGCTCACTAGAAGTGATAAAATTTGTGAGCTCTGCCTTCCTAGTGTGTATATTCATGAGTACTGCAAAAACATAGGCTAACTACTAATCATTTGTTGTGATATCCATATTTAGTCTTAGCTGCTAGTTTTTGTTATTATTCGGCTTTCTCGCAGCTTTTTAAAGTTTATTGTAACGTCACAATATGGAAACATGCATGATGCATGCTGTGTCTGGTATGTACGCCGATTTTGTATGTATGAACTGCATTTATAGCATGCTGTTGCATTACATTTGGCTCTCACAGTATAGTGTATGCTTCGGATCTGATGACAGGATCACCTGCATAATTTCATATCTGCACTGGCTTTACGGAGCACTGTCTTTGTACATGTGACTGGACAATCTCCAGAGATGCCTGCACATCAAGCTCTTCTTACTTATGTCAACCTGTCACTTGGTAGACTACTAGACTTCCAAGTGCCTCCTGAAAAAACGTCGTCCTGGTCGTCTGCAGAGTCAGTGCTTTGACCAGTTGCACCAAGACAACCAATGTCCATCTGTTAATGACAAGTGTGTGACTGGTTTGCTGTGACAGGTCGGAGTCCGAGTATTTCATGAAGAAGATGTTGACACTGGTTTGTCTTTCCTCAAACTGAATGAGGTCGGGCCAGCCACAACTGAGATGGTGGACAATGAAATAAAAAGACTGCTTCAGGTGAATGAGCTGCATTGTTTTACAAGTATATTTTGATTGCATTTTTTATTGTGTGCTTTTTTAATAATAAGAATAATAATATACACATTTCTATCCTGCCATATAGTTGTAACTTCAGAGGTGGTGATTGAAGCTTATTAGTCCACCTGAAGAGAAGGCCTTATGCTTTGCTATGTGCTTTTCTTTGCTAGGTGACACCCTCCGAAAGTACATGTATGGGGGTCATCCATAAATTATGTAATGCAAAAATGTCAATTTTTTTACCACCGCCACCCTCCTCCCCCATAGTCACCACATGGAGTAATGATTCTATGTACATGATGTGTCTAATACGAATGTGCAGTTTTATTTACTAAAATATAACTATCCTGTAAGCAGTGCAAGGAAATCAGTAAAAATTAAAAAGACAGCAGAAGAGTGCACAATAAAAACAGACAGGCAAAGTCTGACTAAAACACATGCATCATCAAAAATGTCCACAGGGCCTACAGTAGCTAGACAACAGGCAATCTGCAGCTCTGCATGTTGATAAACCGCATTATATAACACTGGCAAGGACAACCCCCTTACCATCATATAACGCATAGGTTCACGGATGGCGAAATAAGCTGGGTGTCTGTCTGGGTGGGTGACTGTTTTTTTCTCCAAATGATATCTCCAGACTGAGAAGGCCTAAGAATGTCATATTTGGCAGAAAGGTGGCATCTAGTATGAGGATGATGTGCACACATATATTTTTAGAAAAAGTTTTTTAATTGTATTAAAATTTGTGAAAAGATGCCAAAAATAGACCAAAAGACACCAATTTTACCAAAAAAAAATCGCACAGTGGTGCCACGTATAGGCAGAAACAGCATATACGTGTCACCACCTTGCGAGTGGATTCTTCACATGCTACCTTAGACTGCAGAGCACTGAGGACCCTGTGACGATAGTCATTTTGTAATAATTTTTGAACCCTCTCCCCCTAAGAGTGTTATATAATTTATGGATGACCCCATACAAACTATGTGGTCCTATACTGACTTTTAAACATTGACAGATATTTGACCATTCTGCTGCATTAATTTTACAGGGAGTCAAAAAAGAGAAAATTTTACACTTTTTGCAAGTCATTTTGGTATTTATTATTTTGTAGCATGTTGTTTCCTGCTGCAAACTAAGTTGAATACATAGATACAAACAAATTTGTATTCATACAAATTTGTTCATTTATACGTTGAATTTATTACAAGTGCTGATTAATGTGCAGGAATCATATGAACGAGCGCGTGCAATCCTGAAAGCTCGACAGTCTGAACAGAAGCAGTTGGCTCAGGCGCTGTTGAAGTATGAGACACTGGATGCTGATGACGTCCGTGCTGTTATTGATGGGAAACCACCTCATCGCAACGGACAGCCATCAAACCGCATACCCTCTCTGACGTCGTATCCTCCCAAACCTGGTGCTGGGATTCCTGTGTAGTGGTGTTTGTTATCATTTAGGCGTAAAATTTGCCAGCATCTTGATCGACAGTTATGAGAAACTGTATCTGTGCCAATTTGCAGCGTTTGATCATCTTTCTGGCATGATATGATAAATATTATTCTTTTAACTTAGCTGATATATAAAAGCAGAAACGTTGATGAAGCTTTCAATTCCTATGATCAGATTGAATTCTTTGCTGATGGGAAAGGAATGGGTTTAACAGCTACTTTATTTCACTGGAGCTTGCACAGTATCTGCTGTGACATTTATGGGTGAAATTTTCAATTTTGATACATGTATATGACTTATGTATATTCGTGTATATTGTTTTAATTGCTTGAATCTTGATGCAGCTGATAAAGTGTCTGGTAATGACGTTCTGTTTAAGTTTAAACTACAGCATTCATATAGTTGATTGATTGAATTACTTATTTGGTGGCAGTGAGTGCAGTACAAAAGAGTGTGCTTTCAATTTATTTGTGGTGAAATCCACAGAGCTATTTCTTCTTCTGAGCTCGTGTAGGTACATTGTTGCCCTGATATATTAACAGTGTGATGTATAGTAAAAGGCCAGTAAATAAAGCACATATTAAAAATGAATGCCATTTGAAATAATGTGCCTGGTTCATTTAGATTACACTATATAACTTGTATTAATGTCCTGATCTGTTGAATAAAGCATTGGTTGTATTTTAACTAAGCACCTCAGCCTTACATCTTCATTAGCAACATCTATGATTCAGGCTTGCAGCTGTGATTGCATTGAGGAAATAAAATGCTTATCAGTTAAATATAGTGACATTAACAAAAATCTAGTGCTTACATCTGTCAGTGTCCTGAGACAGCTGTAAATCAATCATGATGCTTTAATAGCTTCAAGTATATAGCCTATGACAAAGCATCATCTGATGTTAATTTTAAATGAAACAGATCTTGAAAAATCCTTGTCTGATATAGAATTTAATATCCAGGTCCTGATGGGCTACATCCTAGAATTCTGTTCGAAACAAGAAATGTGATCTCAATTCCTCGGGATTATTTTTGAAGCATCTTTGCGCATGAAGCAGTTACCTAAGGACTGGATTAATGCAAATATTTGTGCAGTACACAAAAAAGGAAACAAGTCAGATTTGTCAAACTATCAACAAACCATGTAAAATAATAGAAGGATTTATTAGAGACCAAATAATGAAACATTTTTCTAATTATAATCTGTTTAATAACAATAAATACGGCTTTCTTAAAGGACGATCAACAATGTTACAACTACTTCGTATAATGGATGAATGAACTGAATATCTAGAAAGCGGTGGACCGATAAATATGAAATATGCGGATTTTGAAAAGGCAGGTATCACTTAAATTATTAATCCATAAGTTGCGTTATTATGGTTAACGAGTCAGTAATTCTTTGGATAGAATCATTCTTGTTTAATAGGAAACAACGAGTTGAAATTAATGGCTTTTATTCAGACTGGGCTGGTGTATTAAGTGGAATACCACAGGGAACTATTTTAGGTCCTATTTTGTTCATTATTTATATATATTAATGTCTTACCAGAGGTATGTAAGCAGTTTATTAACGTCTATCTGTTTGCAGACGACGCTAAGCTATATAAGCATGTAATTACTGATGACCATCAGGTACTCCAAAAGGGTTTGAATACTTTTCAAGAATGGTCAGACAGATGGTTGTTAAGGTTAAATATAAATAACCCATTAAGAAACCTAAACTCCGGACGCAAGCCCGTGAGCAAAGCTCATTAGAAGCGCCTCATTGCAGCTCGTATTCGATGCGGCTATCTCTAAATTACTTTGGCGTCTTGTTTCTCGTTGCTTCTATATGTCGATTTGTTTTTTCTACG
>Ga0126335_1000389_pt1 | contig 20953 bp, 11 predicted proteins | sample OlaspJWI45metaG_FD_108409 | JGI IMG/M metagenome (GOLD analysis project Ga0126335, IMG submission 108409) | Marine gutless worms symbiont microbial communities from Oahu, Hawaii - Olavius sp. 1 OAHU.JWI-45 metaG | ecosystem: Host-associated > Annelida > Digestive system > Unclassified | place... | reverse complement strand
TTGTATTATTATTTCTTATAGTCACACCATTTCTAAAGTGTTAATTAAAATAAGTTTATAACGTATATGCGTATGTAATATGTATTAAAATGATATCCAAGTATCATTGTCATTTGCAAATAACATGCAACAAGATGTGCAGCAATCGCGGGGTGTCGATGACATCGTTGTGGTCGATGTCGTGCTGAGGCGGGGACATCCAACGGTCCAGATCCTGTCGTCTTTCTTGACGTATTTTGCCTTTCGTGGAGGTGGTACCACCCCGGCATTGATCTGCACGAAGATATTTTCCGTCTCTGCTTGCTGGTGTCCGATTTGCAGGACTGTCTCATAATAACCAATAAATTTGACTATTCTTCTTCCCGTTATTATTATGTCTCAGTGGTAACGTTAACAGACGCAGCAAAGACTGTTTCAACACAAAGTCTATTGTAAAGACGAACTGGCCCGGCTCCGACTAAGACTTATAAGAGTTTTCCCGTCGCCCAAAGAAAGCCAATCAAACGTCACTTCACCCCCGACACGGTTGGGCTGATGCACGCGTGACTTCTTTAACTCATTACGTAATTAGGCCTATGTCTGTGACAACCGACACTGGTGCCAGTAGCATTCGCAATACGCACTGCGTAGTGCTCTGGCTTCTTGAGATGCTACCAAGCAGTTGCTTTGAGATTATAGGTTAAAACGAAAACGACTAACTGTAATTCATATAGTGTCGTGCAGTCGCTATCGCAACTGACTTCATTGGAATTGGATTTCAATCGCTGCGACAATCACTGTATTCTTACAACAAGTGACTTCAGAAGGGGCGGTTTTCCGTACGGGGGCGATTCTATTTCGTGACGGGGGAGACTTTGAGACGAGGGGGAGACTTTTCCAACGACACAGATCCGCCGGCCGGAGACTTCGTTTCAGCAGGCTGACTTTTTCGGAGGGGGGACTTTATTTCGTGACACCGGCCCGTCTGCGTAGAACACACTGCAAGGACTCACGTATTGTGACTGATGTGTGCAAAAACGACTCAAAACACTTTTGCAGTGTGGCTTTCAGTGTCTGCTGACATTTTGATGACTCTTGCGATGCATATATATGTTCTCGTTGTAACAGACGCAGTTTCCGTATGCTATACCGCTGCCGCTATAGCCCCGTGAGGAGGTGTAAAACCGCCCTGCTCCATTGCCTGACTGCATGATCTAAAATACACTGTACACCTAAAGCAGGCTTTCGTTTCATAGGTTTCGTTTTGTCTAAGTAGCAGTTTGTCTGTAAATGGTTGTTTACGTTTTCTTGTGTTCGCTGAGTGGGTTTCAGCTTATATTTACGTTCCCATAATTCTTTGGTTTTTATTTGCTTGGTTGTCAGTACCAATGCCGATGATTGCTTGGTAAATGAATGACCTGTTAAGTGTCGAGTAGGACGTGAAACTACTTACTTACTGTCTGACTGACTGACTAGGTCTATGGTCTATACATACTTGTCGCGAAGTATGGTCCAGAGTTCTCCACCGAGGCAGACTTCTATCAACATGTAGACGTATTTCTTGTCTTTGAATGTCTTGTACAATCTGTCGCCACACACAAAGAAACCAAACCACTCTAGGCCTAATGTCTTTTATATAGCCTAGCGTTATGGTACTATGGAGCTTCAGCAATAACACTTGGCCTTAGTTTGACGCACCCATACAGAGTGTGCCATAAAAATGAGAACCCCTTTTTGCCACCAACTTTGTCAAATTTTAACTAATTTTCCAAAATTTTTAACTGCTCGAAAGAGTAAGAAATTTGCTACAAGAATCACATGATAATTTATGCCACATTTTAAATATGTCGCTGCTCTACCTTGCAAATATGTAAGAATATGCAAACAAAATGAAATGATTTCACATGCATAAAATATAAGTAATTTAGCTTAATTGCTTCTTGTTAATTTACTTATTATCTCTTTTATTAGTTACGTTAACTATTTTTTGAAACAGCAGACATTTTTATTTAAATAGGTCTGCATATTGACAGCACCCCCTTGCACACCGAGCACACGACAGAGTACGACATTTCAAGCAGTGATTGCCGTATTTTTTGGTCAAATCTGTGGCCAGCAAACAGTTCTGACCTCACTCTGGTCTACTACAAGATCAAGATCATCCAGCGGCTAGTTCGTCAGTCATGGTGGTGTAACATCAATAAGCTGAAACCGTAGTTAGGCCTACTGCGTGTATGGCGTGACGATGATGATAGCATCATTTACGGTGCGTTGATGCGTGGTGTTGGCGTCTTTAAATATGTATACAGGCAAATATTGGAAAATTTGAGCAACTATTATGACAGTATTTACATTTATTCAGCAGTATAATACGAAGAATTTTAAGCCTATTTTTTGTCAAGCGTATGATTCGATATTGTCACTTTCGTAATTGTGAAAATAGTTCGATTGTCAAACTTTACAAGGTACAGCAGCAACATATTTAAGGTGTGGTGAATTATTCTGTACACAGTTTGTTGAAAATTTTATGTTGTTTCTAGCGGAGAAAAAATGTTGAAAATCGGCTAATATTTAACATATAATATTTAATCTATGAACTGTAACTTGAAGAATGCCGTGAGTAGATACACCCGGCGAGGAGCGTGTCATATGTCTGAAGAAAGGAGGCGCCGGCAGTCTCTGGTGACAGTCTCTGGTGCCTGGCAGTTTGGTTCAGTACACGAAGAGTCGTTTGCACAGCTGTTAGTAATGCTATTGATCACGGGCGAGTTGACTGACAGCCAAGCACCAATGAGCACGAGATAACAACGTGACACTCTGCTCTAACACGTAACATTACTCTCAGTAAACCTAACACGCAAACGTTTTCATCCCCGCCTGCTCGCTTTAAGTACTTGCTTTTATTTACGTAATTCAATATTCTAGTCGTTGGTCATCCATATTCATCCGCAACTTTTTCGTTAAATCTTGCTCACAGGCAGACGAACGAAACGTCGAAATCACAGTTAACTCAAGAAATCGTTGCGCTAGTGTGATCAAAGTACGGGCTGCTGCTTGGGCTGGCACTACTCTGCGCCACAGCTACAAATATCAGCCTGCTAACGGGCGGACGGGCGGACAAACAGACGCACGAAATAACGCCGTCTATTTCTGTCGTACTGACGTATACTGCCATAAATTATGGTTTTCCGTGAACAGGCAAACCGTGCGACTAACGTGTCAAATAATTTCACGTCACATTCTCTGTCGTTCAGCGGCTCGGTGACATTCACCAGTGCCGTTATCGCCGACTTCTTGGTTTCATGCAGGATAAAAATGACCTTGGCGAAACCCGGGTAGAGAATTTCTAGGACTTCGGCCCCAAAGGTAAACGGCTTTTGAAGGCTATGTAGTAGTTTTAGTATTTGTTGGAATTGCAGTTTAGCTGCTTACTTATTCTTTTTTATGCTCATAGCCCACACGAGCCGTTGAGTCCACGTCGCCAGTTTCTCGCCACATTTGTCTGTCTTCGGTCTGCTTCAGACAAGGTACAGTTACACCATTCTTCAATGTCGTCACTCCATCTCCTTGGCGGTGTTCCTCGTAATCGAGTGCCGTCAGTCATTACCTGTCTTCATCAGACGTGTGTCACTCATCTGCAATTATGTTTACTGCTTAGCCGTTATCTAATGTGTTTCAACGAAGTGAAACCACCTGCAATTTACGCCTAATATCGATTACGCCTAATATCGGTCTGTTGCGAGGAGTTTCAGCGTAGCTACGTGGGGGGAGGGTAGTCGTGATGCTAGTATACCTGGCTATGAACGGGGACCTGGCGTCCATCATGATACGTTTCTCCGAATGAATATGCTCCTGCTGTCGCGTGTCGACGATGTGTTTCTTCTTAAGGCACTTGAGCGCGAACGTCCGACTACGATCACCCAACAGCGTGACCTGAACAACATCACATGCAGCTTAGGCCTATACACGCCTGTTTTATGCCGCGTTTACCCATACGGAGTTTCGAAGATGATCATCGCCCCACACTCGCCTGCAGAAAGCCCTCTGGTTGTGCCAGCACTGTATAAAGCTAGGTTGCTTAGCAACTAATGAAACAGTATGCGGCCAAAACGCGTAACTTATTCGTGGGTTGCTTTCTTCGAACTGTAATAATAACATGTCTTTTAATAGATTGGCTTCAAAGCATTTCTCTAAAGAAAAATAATTCGTTTACATGAGGTCCCCACAGTGCGACTAAAATCGAGCCGGAAACAGTACATTTTGATAATGAAATGGATACACAATTCAACCAATCGCCACATTTTGGTGGCACAGGTATGCTACGCCTGTAGATAGGCCAAATCATAGGCGAAGAGTGCGCCGTTGCTACCTACGCGTGGCAACTATCTCTGCGGATTGCGAGCGGCCGAGCGACAGCTATAGAAACAAGATACCGGCCACTTGAACGGTGACCGTTTCCGCCTACTACGCTATGCTACGCGCAGCGTAGGAAACGACCCCTTTGCCACACTGGGGTCTCTAAGCTACAGAAATGCTGAAGCGAACAAGCAGCTATACAGACAGACAGACCAGTTCTACTCGTCCGAATCCTCCCATGCCAAGTGTAGCGATCACTTCGATGTCTTCAAGTCGAACAGCGCCGAACTCGTCGTGGTCGGCGTTGATCGGTGACGGCGGCAGAGGTGTATGCCCCAGACGACTATTACAGACACAGCACAACGCGTCAGCTAAGAAAAGTTGCGCCAAGTTGCTTCCTTCGGTTGCCTGTAATAGTCAGCCTTAATTCATTCGCTAAGTTTACCCAGCGGAGTTATAACGGAGCCCTGATACCAAAGCATTTTAGATATGAAAGCAAAATGTAAGTTTTCTCTGAAATTCGAGGATGAATTTTTTGCAAAAATGCTGACAACTTGTAGTGGCGGTAAAATACATCCGTTCCATCTAATTCGTGGGTTGCTTTATTCAAATTTCAAAATGTCTAATAGATCATCTTCAGAACAGTGACCGGAAAACAAATTACCATCCTTCTTTAACAAATTCCTTCGGTAGTTCGTTCATACAAAAAAATAAAATACTTCTCATACTTTTCAGTTTGAGAATTATCGTCATCGCCAATGGAAGACGAAATATACCTATGAGCTCCACGAGCCTCGTCTCCGTAGTCCTTATATCGCAGTTCGTTGAGGTCACCAATCAATTGATTGAACGATCTGAACACACATACGCTCGCATTACATTACATTATAGTGCCTTCACACTGGCCAACATGCTGTCCGACATGACGGCGTAGTTTTGATCATTGCAAGTTCTTGAACCCAGACAGAGTTTTAGGTACTCGTAATTTCAATTCAGTGAATGTGTTATTCATGCCAGAGAATTCAGACTTTGAATAGCAGCAGAATTCACCAATGTATAGGACTGGGCTAAGCATAATAGTATAATAATAAACCTTAGCAAAACAAAAAAAATTATTTTTATAATCCTAGAGCCATTCCTATTTCCATTCCTCCTTCTATTTCTCACATTGAACAAGTAATATCACTTAAGCTTCTTGGTGTCTATACTCAAAAAAATTTTAGTTGTGATATCCATTTTAAACACACCATCGCTGTTTCAGTGAGAGACTTCATATACTAAAGGCTTTAAAGCGCAAAGGTCTCAGTCTGGAATTGTTACTTGGTGTATTTCATGCAATAATTGTTAATAAAATCATGAATGTAATCCCTGCATGGTATGGTTTCCGAAATAAATGTCATATATTACAAATAAATAGTCTTTTTAAGTGCGCATTCAAGTACGGTTATGTCAAATCTGTTATCAGTCTTGAACAATTATTGCAAGATTACGATGATAAATTGTTTCATAAAGCAACTTATGGGAACCATGCCATGCATCATCTTCTCCCCAGTCTTAAGTCATCTCGTTATAATATACGAACTCTAGGCCATGGTTTGTGTGTAAATTTGTTATTAAATCTCAACTTCACACAAAGATATTTATTAATAGAGCAGTATTCAATGATTGTTATTAATTCCTTATGTACCATTTTTATTGTGTTGTGTATTTTCTGTACCGGAGTTGACTTAGCCTAAAGTCATTGTTGTGTTGCCGTGTCACGCGTTTGTCGTGATTATGTTATACATAGTAATAAATAAATAAATAAATAAATGCTGTTCTTAGAAACAAATCCCAAGTTAAGTAAGTTAAGTCTTCACGCGATTTTCTCACGATATGACGGCAGACACCGATACACCAACCATTGAGCAGACGAGGTTCCTCATCTGTCTATCAATGTGCAGAGTCTTAATATAGTATAATATAGTAGAATTTGGAAATAAAACGGTAGTAGCCTAAACCTGATATGAAGTCTCACTTTCCGATATGACGGACAACATGTTGGCCAGTGTGAAGGTACTTTTACGTTACAGGTATTTAGTGCCCAGCGTACCCTGAACCGGAACCATGGGGTATTATACACAGTCTGAAAAACTATTACTAAAATACACATCAATTCGAAAAACACACCAGTTTGACGTAAACGCTGCCAGTTCATGTAATCTGAGGCGTATCCGCATATGAAAGTTAGAGCAAAAAATATATTATAATTTACGATGGACTTCATAATTTGACACTATATACGAAGTAGTTCGAAGTCCCCAAGTAGCAACGTCCAGACCCTTCAGCGCAGATGAAAACGATCAACCCTTAAATTTTTGACTCAGTATTAGCGATACTGTGGTACAGACACGTACTCGCGGTCGACGGTCAGACACTCGACGCCTGGAGGCAGTGCTATGACACTCGCTGTTCGACGATCTTCACTGCAACACATCAGTGTAATACATGCGCGTGTGTCATCGCCTTTATTATTACCTGCGCGCCAGTCATGTTGGTATTGTTTCTGACGGTGTCTGTGCGTCTATGTGTCTGTGAGCTTACACACAAAATCTCGAAAACTACTGGTCAGAAAATTGATGTAACTTTGTAGGAATATGTCCCGTGATGAGAGCTAAAAGTGAAGTTGGTGACATTTGACTTCACTGGTACTTGACCTTGAAAGCTATCTTCGTATTTTTTCAATTCAGCTTATATATTTTGAACGGCTTGAGCTAGCAACTTCATTTTCAGTGTGGAGGCACAAAACATCTAAATCGCCTTTGAGTTTCAAGGTCATGGGGTTAATCTGAAGGTACAGTTGCAAAAAGCGGCTGCGCTCAGGTTTGTGCTCCCTCGGACACAGTTTAATTCACAGATGCTTTAAAATAGCTTTAAACGAAGGCGTAGTTTTGATCAGAGCAAGTTCTTTATTCGATATTCGATGTTTCAATTCAATGAATCTGTTATTCATACATGAAGTTCATGGAGACAAATCCCGAGTTAAGTACTCTTCACGCGATTTTCTCACAATATGACTCGTCTTCTCCGGCAGGCACCGATATACTAACCAATGAGCAGACGAGGTTGCTAACAGCAAATAACAAAAACGAGTTCCTCGTCTCTCTGTCAATTTGTAGAGTCTTAATATAGTAGAATTTTAAAATAAAACGGTAAAACCTTAATATGAAATCTTACTTTTTCCTGCTCCGCCATAACAGCGTCCAGATTTTCCCCCAAAATTATGCTGAGCCTGTTCAAATAGGAGCTCCTGTGCTCCTAACTGTAACTAAACACTGCGTCTTGATGAAGAGAACATGAGACTGACCTGAGAAGCGCCTTTTCGCCGAAGTAGTCTCCTCGCTTGAGTCGGCGAATGTCTTGTGGTTCGTCGTAACCTTGTAGCTGCTGCGTCACTTTCACCTGCAGTTGACATTGACAAGCCGCCAATGATCACTTGCTAACGCCTTAATAGCACCAAGAAGTAAGTAATTATCTACCCGACCAAGTCGGCGTTAATAATTGTTTACAGTGTGCTCGTTGTAAAGGAGAAATACTGTAATCTCGCGAACTGAGGATTAATCACGAGACTAGGGCGAAATGTGTTAGTAATTTGGCGGGTGGATAGTTGTGAAGACATTTGATTGGCATTAAGTATAAGTTGACTGATGGCGTAACAATCGAAACAATTTTGCTAGCTTTCACTAACATCCAACTCTAAGTTCTGCTGCAGTTAAGCGTCGTTTCCACCTGCGTTGCGCACTGCGAGCAACAGCGATGGCGAACGCAGCGAAGGTGGAAACGACCCTTAAGTCTGCAATCGCAATAATTTGTTCTAACTGTTATATGTTGCCTTTTATGGTGCAATTAGAGAATTTTAAAACAATGAACATTAACGAAATAAAAACAGCCAAGAAAACTATTAGTAGATCTATGAGTGAGAGAAACCGACTTCTCCCTTGTTGATGATGAAGAATGTGTCTCCGGTCGCACCTTCACGAATGATATACTCATTCTCGTAGTAGAAATCCTGCCCCAGCCACAACAATTACTACGTGTATAATATTATATACAGGCTGCAGTGCCAACAGTCATTACACTCATCTCGCTTACAGAAATCCGTTAAGGTTAGCCAGATTTATAGTCAAATATAGACAACCACGTTTTTATGGACCACTGCTGATTGCAATCGCAGTTAATGACAGCAATATTTCCATTACGTCTCACCAACCGCATAGCAACTGCAGAATTCCATTACAAAAACAGTAACAAGAATGCCTTGCAATTGAAGGCGGGACACTGGCGTGTTCAGCTTTTTCTGTTGCGACCTTGATCCTATGACCTTGAAACTCGACCTTGACCATATTCGTACTGACTGGATAGACGTGATAGATGAGAACAAGTCAAGCTAAAAGATGGTCATTTGTTGTGCAGTTATAAGCTCAACATGCGGAAACAGCAAATTAAAGGATGGGGCATTGCTTACCATTTCGAGAACGTCGGCAATTTTTGCAATTTTATTGGACGGCAAATTCTTCAGCAGAGGTACACTGCAACAAACACATGCGATTCTTTAGCCAAAAACTACTATCGATGGGACGTAATTTGTTAGAGTTTTTCGACAACTTTTTGCTTCACACTATACGTAAGTTCAACTCCAATAATCAAGAACAAAAACCAAAGTCGGACATTGGGCAAGATGTTGCAAAACGGATTGTTTTGACAACGTTTAAGAATTTGTCACCACCTTCGCTGCGTTTCGTTGCGTGGCATTGCGTGGTGTAGACGACCCTGTTCTGTTTTTTTAATTTTGTTTTTCTATTTTTATTATCACTGTACTAGTATTCGCATTTGTATTTGTGATTCATAATTACAGAAAATCCTTTCTGTATGTCTGGAGTAAGCATAGTAACGATTTGGTGAAACTATTTCGATGTGTGAGTCCGTCTGCATTTTTTTATGACTTTTACTGTGCTTTACTTTACATTTTTTGCTCATTCTGTCTGTCTGTCTGTATGTCTTTGTGTGTTTGTGCATGGGCCATGTTGCCTGATTCAAATAAAATGATGAAGTAAAAAGATGATGATTAGCATTATTATTACATTGCTGCACTTTTGATGCGAATAAAGATTATTGAATTTATGTCTCTCATCAAAATGACATGTTAGGGTCTTTGCCTTGATAATGTCTTTTTGCAGTCAGCCTTCTCTCCATATCACCACTTAATCATCTCAGATTTCTTAAAAATAAGATCTATGATTAACGTTTGGATGGAATTACACACAAAACACCCGTATTACGACATTAAAGCTAAGGTAAGGGTAATGGTAAAGGCAAGAAACACATGATATAATGCCTCTCTATACGGCAAACTCATCACAGAAGCGGTTAGGTGTGTCAAGGAAACACAGTTTCATCTGCCACCCATGCATTTATCCACGAATAGAATGAACCCTACCTGCCTTTGCTAGGCTTTCTCAGCTGAATCTGGTCCTCATATACCGACCCAGGAGAGACAGAAGGCTGAGTTAGATTAGGCAACAGTTAATATCAGTTTTGGCGGTGTGCTTGTGCTATTTTTTCGCACACTGCTCAAGCTGTCACCGTAGTATACAGTGCAAGTGTGACGTTGCTGTCATTTCAGCAGCAGCAGCAGCAGCAGCAGCCAGCGAGGCATGTACAGGGTGGACCAAGTTAAACGGGGCCACCGATTTCAATAGCTTGTAACTCTAGATATACTGATCAGATCTAGACCGTTCTTGGCACACTACAGCGTCACTTCGTTCTTAATCAGAATCTGTCATTTATAGCTATTGATCTGTAAAAATATAACGGCGCCATCTAGCGAATGAAAATAACCATGAAAACATTCTCTGCCCTTATCAAACCTTTAAAAAGCCAAACGAACGTTCTTACATATTTAAATTTTTGACACCAGTGATGTCAGTCATTGTTGTTACTGGTTAAAACAACTGCAATTTTTTACTCTTTAAAGCTTTGATCAACAAAACGAAAGATGATGGCCGACCGTTATTTGTTACCATGCCTTTCATTTACCAGATAGCGCCACTTTGTTTGCATAATTATGTATGCAAATTATGTTATCATGTTAAGACTTAACTGGCCTTCTTTTCTGTCTTAAATGGTGAAGATCCGACCAGCACTTCTACAGTTATTAGCTTAAATGTGCGGCCTAGTTAAATTTGGCCCACCCTGTATGTACATGTATTGCTGACAGATGAATGCGTTGTGAATCGTGTGTCTTGGAGGCAAACAGCGACTGTGCATTAACGAACATTACTCAGCAGCGCCACGATTCACTATTTGCTGCTTTCAACTGTTCGCATACATCAGAATAGCGACGTGCAGTGCCTTCCGGATATCGACATCGGCACTCGCAGTCTACTGTAAAAGCAAACTCGGCGACTCTATGTTTGTAGTGCATGTGATTACGACAGCCCAGTTCTATTTTAGCTTACCCGGCTATAGCGTGGCTGAGATAATCATCGGCGCAGTACAAACGCGTCTGTTAATCAGGGTGTAGCGGATCGTAACCTCTGGACACAGAGACTTCACAATGTTGTCTTGAATGTAGAGACCTACTAATGAACTCTGATCACAAACCGAGAACTATAGGACAAAATTAGGTTTGCCTAGAGGCTGAGTTGACTTGGGGACAAGCTGACCGGAGACGACGGACGAGTTGACTTGGGCCGATAAAGCTGTTAGCTGCTTTTTGGTTGCTAATGATTAAATAGCAATATTATTCTCAGATACTTCGCAGATTCTTGATTTGACTGGGCAGTTTTATTTTTTCACTGTATTGCTTTTACACTGTTTTAAAAGCATTATGCCATGCAGTACTTTTACACAAGCTGTGTTTCTTTGCATGTTGAATTTATACACAACATCTTTTGGCACATTCTATTTTGCTTATGTCCAATGTTTATTATGTTGAGCAAGTATGCGGTTCGCTTTCAGAAAGTGCGGCTAATAATGTAATGTTTTAATTGTTTTTATTGTATTTTGTGTGTCTTGTGCCTCAAGTTAGCAAAATGATTGGTTGGTTTGTGGCATCATTGCCTACACTTTACAGTTTTTGTGGATCTTCAATACTTATCATAAATTTATAAAGGCCCACTTATCGGCTATTAGGACAGCTCGCTTTAGCATTCGTCACGTGCTGTCAAAAACGAGCTGAGCGTCACTGCCCATGAGCGGTATGTTACTTTTGGGCACAGTGAAGTGTGGAACGTTCCGCGCACATTGCGTGACAGCGTAATAATTCATAGAACTGACACCGTGATTGGCTTGTCACAGCTGCTGTCGTCTCAGACGCGACAGAGCATGCAAAACACTAAATTAGACTTCTAGATGTTGCAAAATTTCGCGCACGCAAAAAAAGTCAAGGGCAAAAATCGTGCCAGACAGAAATAACTATAGATAATATAGACATCTCCAACAAAAAATGTGTTCACCAAAATCGAATACAAATAAGTTCATTTGCAGAAAATGAACTCTGACTAGAACGCATTGTCAGTGGGATAGTCAAGCTATAGCCGCCAGCACTGAACAACTGAACAGTGACATTACTGCTTAAAAGACACATATCATATTGTGACTTAAGTGTGTTGTCAGTAGGGCTAAAACCTAGTTTTTTTAGAAAAAAAATAATAGTTTTAGCTTTTTAAGTTTTTAAGGTATTTTATTTAAAGGTTTTTTTGTCATAAGATACGAAGTAACGCAATCTAAGATACTGTCATACTAAAGACAATTCCAGTGAGAGAAGAACTGTCACAAATGACAGTGCAAATTTGAATACGTTATTACTTTTATTAAATTACATTAAAAATAACAAAAATTTAAAAAAAAAATAACAATATAAAATTGGACTTTTGAGGTTTTTACATTCTGTAACCTAGTTTTCTTTAAAACCGAGTTCTACGATTGTCTGTCGATCAGCGTGAGTTTCACCTGCGCAGGAACTTCATCGTTTCCTCCTGTCGTCGGATTCCGGTCGTCATCATGATCGCTTGGAAGACTTGTCGATCAAGGACCCACAACCGTGACTCGGTCATCGCTACAACATCGTCGCACCACCGCCGGATACCATTACTCGTCGCTTCTTTCCACGCAATGTAATCAGCGGGATTTATTACACAAAGCTTTATTTCACTGGACAATGGTAGCACATTAAAAAGATGATAATAATACAAATCAATATGATACAAAAACATTATTAGGCAATCAACGATGCAAGCTCAAATATCAGCTTGATGTCTTCACAAAGCACAAACAATGTTATCTAGGAAGCAATATTTCTGCACCAAGACGAAATTGATGTGCCTATTACGAGATTTCGTCATTCGTCCGCGGCCACTTGAGTGAGAACACTTGACCATCTCTTCTCTTCTTGTCTTTTTGCCAATTTACGGTCTCGAATTTTTTTGTCATCAGCTGTTGTTTGAAAAAAGACAGCTCTAAACATTCTGATATTCGTAAACAAGTGACAGCCATAAAACAAGTAAAATAAAACTGTTCTGTGGTTTTGTAGAATCACATTTCCAAAGCAGATGTGATGGTGATTGAATACATGCATGCATGGACAATCGCAGCGTCAGCAACACTTTCATTCTGGCTACCAGTGGCTTTTGTTGTACGTATGACGAGACAATGACTTCTATAGTTTGACTAATACCATCTTTGTACCACACTGTGACAGATGGCAGATATCAGGAGAAATAAAATCCTCTGTGCACTGTGCACACAACACCCAACGAACAAAAGTTCCTACAGAAAAATATCCAAGATTATCTCCACACAGGACCACACTCTACAGCGGATTTAGTTTGTTTTCCACAGCGGTATGTTAAGGGCGTAGAATGACGGACCTCGAACGGATGCAGTTCGTTGACAGTTATAGAGTACGGCCAGTTCACCGAACGCTTTTCCGGCGCCAATGATGCCAAGAATCTTGTCACGTTGTGATACTTCCAGCTCGCCTTCTGCTCACAACATTAAACTATGTCCGACCGAGCGGAGCACAAGCTTGCGTGCTGACACTTTTTTGCTGCCGTGACCTTGACTTTGACTCCATGACCTTGAAACTGGAAAGTGACCTAGATATTCTGAAGATATACCTCCACATCAATGACGAAGCTGCTACTAAAGAAGTTGCTAGGTCAAAGCATTTAATTGTTAGAGCTTGAATTCAAAAATATGATAATGGCTGTCAAGGTTTGTCAAGTTACACTAACGACAAGTACTTTTTGAGTTTTTGCGCAGAGAGACACACAGACGAACAGACACCAACAGTACAATACAATACAACAACTGCTTTGCGACGGGCAGTTAAATAACTGGTTGAAGGTTAAGATCGATTCCATCACGTTTCGGAATAGACGCACGGTTGTTCATTAGCTACGACTTAGTGTATGTACATCATTCTGATTGGCGAACATAGCGCCGTCTTACGCGTGCCTAATTGCCGTCGTCAAAGTAGGTGCTAATAGCATCAAGAACTGCAGAGGATTTACGTGGTCGCCGTGATGAGCAAATGCTGCGGCATACTAGCATATACCACGTTGGGATTGGGTGGTAATAAGTCGCAGTTCAACGCCTGACCACTACACTTTCGGGTAGCAGCTGTGGGCCAGATGCTTACACCTACTTGACTAGTGAGGCGTGACGGTCTGAACTGCAATATCCGCTACGTAGGCCTAACGGTCCTGGGCAGCCTATTGTGGTGTCTATGCCAATTTAGCCTTCCATTTTTCTGAGGTCGGTAGCTGAGGACCAGCTTCGGCTGGGAAGGTAAAGGCAAGTATAGTGCATCCATTCGTGGGAAAACGCGTGGGTGGCAGGTAAAACTGTGTGATCCCTTGACAACGAGTGCCATACCTGGGCGCTTCTGTGACGAGTTTGCCTCAAAAAAGGTGCTTTTTCAAATATCAAGTGTCCCTTTAACCTTTACATCGCGAAGTACGGTATATATGGCGTCCACTCAACAACTGCGGCAGAGCTCCCACCGGGAATGTCCTATAGCCCCCCCCCCCAGTGTATCACTTGTGAACAAACGGTCATTCAATTAACAGTAGGTATATAAAACAGTCAGTTTGACAACGTTGTCTCTACATAGTCTCTGTCATTTTTCACGCCTAAACCGACGGTATTTATAAGCTTCTTCTTTACGTATGCGATTACTGTTAACTTTAGTAATTCATATGTATGATAAGAATAGAGTAGGCATACGTTGAATAACTCATAATTCAATCGTGAAACGAACGTTAAAGGACTCAACTTTAGAACTATTTTTCAGTTCTGCATTTTACACGAACAAAACACGAACGTTCTAGTCGTTTGCACGCCACATGGCGTGTCTTGCAGACGTATTTCATATAAACGAAATGCGAACAGTGAAGCGACGCCGCAGCGTCCGAGTACTGCCGACCATAATGTTGATTACAACGTAAAAAGCAGCAGGTGTCGATGGTGTGACGACGCCACTAACCTGCGGCGACGTAGAAATGCTGTCCCGGGTCTCCTTCCTTGATGACAAACTGCCCCGTCTTGACTTTCCGCTCGTAGACGCAGTCGACGATCTCCCGCATCTGCGTCGCGTCGAGATTCTTGAGAAAATTGTTGTCCGTGATCGCATCTCTGATAACTTGTTTCGACCTGTCGCCACACACGACAATAATTACGCCACATCGAAATCGAATACACGAAATACAGATGCGATCGATGATCCGGTAGCGTGGGCGTCTGTCAATCAGCCTGTTTGTCTGTAATGCACGCGGCTTAGCTGTGCAAAAACTTCTGAACGGATCGAGGTACTGTTTGTGATAAATGCTATTGAGGAGTCAAGAAACATTGCATTAGATGGGGGGTCTCCGTCCCCACGCGGAGAGTGGAAAGGGTTCGATGCGGCCTTTGCCAAATTACTTTGGCCAAATACTCGTGTACGTGCCAGTGCTTTTTATGTCGGAAAACAGTGAAAAACACGCACTGCCGCCGATGTATCATCTTTATATCCAGATTGCTGATAACTAGACTCTTCGGACGCTGCTGCTAGCAACCGAGTTTATTTTTTGTGAACCTACTATGAGCGTGATAAATGTGAAAACATATTTAGATGCAGCATGCAACTAATTGCTGCGTTTTGTATAGCTAACAGGTCCAAAAACCTCGAAAATGTTTTGTTTATTTCGAGTGTTAAAAAGTAACGTAAATTGTCGGCATCACTTTAGGCTTGTTGTCAATATTTCAACTTATCGGGTGGGCATAAAGTAACGCCAAAACAGTTTTATGCTTGCTTACTTACAAGCTATAACGGAATTCAATAGTTTCGGCATACATAAGCAAGCAAGCAGTTAGAGTTAACGATTCATATGCTATAAATTTCATTACACCTTTTTAGTTATCTCACATCGAAAATGAAGCATGCTGTGCATGTGCATTTTGCCAGACAAATACTATTATTTCATAATAAGGTTACATTTGTTAAAAGTCTGATATTTAAGCCCTCCTTAGATGATCTGGTAGTTTTAGTCATGTCACACTGTGTTGGATGTTAAAACTACAAGAAATCACAAAAAACGTACCAAATAAATGAGGCAAATTATTGTGCGCAGGTCGCTTAATTGGTGTCACTGATACAACACTTGGCAAAAAATAGCGGCACTTAACTTAAATGTAGCATTAGCCTAGCATTACGTGTAGGCTAGTTTCCGTTATTAGCCACAAATATTCGCATATTCTTGAACAAGTTATGTACGCTAGTAGAGAAGCTCAGTAGACCTATATCTTTTTTCGTATTTTAGTGCCTGGCATAATTGACAGGCTTCTCTATATCTACAAAATGAACTACCTTGACTGCACAAAAATACAAACGTTAAGGATCAATTAAATAAAGCCAATGAGTAAAGGTACTTGAAGTCCTTGTCGTAATGCTTGATCTCTTGAACTCCGTGTCCTGTCTGCGCACTCTCTCCAGAAACTCCTTGTTTCTTCTGTCGAGACTCTTGACCAACCATCAGCGCTTCTTCGTTGATAGTCGACAGTAGATCCGGCTTTATCCTGGCGCCCAGCGGTCCGCCAGCTCCAGGCACCGGAGACTTGGCATCGAGTACCGACTGAAACTTATTAACTTCTGCCTTCAGCCTGGACAGTTCGGCGTCCTTGGAGGCCAGTTGCTGGCGCAGATCGCGTAGTTCGGCGGCGCAGCGTTCCAGCAAAGCGTCGCGGTCACGCACCTGTTTCTGCAGTTCGCCGACGATTGCCAGCGTTGACGGGCGTCGTGAACCGTGCGCAGCGGCCGCCGTAGACGACATGAGATCGTTACCATCAGACGTTGCTCGTACAGTGCGAGCTCGTCGTCCGGGACCCACGCCACCTCGACGTTCACAGTCATCGACGTCATCTTCGCCGATCAGACCTGACAACCCGACACTAGCGCCGTTACCCATCGTTTACCACTCGGCCTTTCACGCCAAACCCGTTTGCCTAACTTTTCGCTGAATTTCTCACGTTCATTGAGTTTTTTTCTGGCAGATTTTTCAGTAACCTTCCAGTGTAATCTGCGAAATGATCTTATAGTTCGTCAGGTGATGAGCGTACGTTGAACGCTGGGCGACGACGACGACGTCGGCGGAGGCACAACGACCATACAGGAAGTAGCGGTGCGTGGACATGATCGACACTTGATCGGTGGTCGCTAACTTGCCGCCAATGTTGCTTGTCTGTGTGCGTGTGGGCGACTGTGCTTAGCTGTTTCGAACGGCGCGCATTTGCTGAGTGCGCTCTCACATACAACGCGGCGGCAATGCGGATCATCCTTGCCCATCGCCGTTTCAGCACCGAAATGTCACACCAATACGATCAATCCGCCGGCAAACGAAGTCGCCGGAGGCAATACGTTTTACCTGTGAATCTTTCTTTCAGTCACCCGTCAAATGTGTGACCAGACCGCCGATCGCCGCCGGATAAAGTAAAAGTATACCGGTGCTTAGAACCTAGGTGTAGCTATAGGGTTGCCTGATATCCCGTATTTTACGGGAGATCCCGTATTTCAATCCCCGTCTCTCGCCTTCCGAGAGGAAGCCGTCCTGGAGACCAAACATTCCGTATTTGACTAGGCCGATAATTCGAATTTAGAAGCGTTGCAAATCGAAACTACAGTCATGTATGCAGCGAACACTCTGTAACAGTCATCAGCAGCAGCCAGGTGTAACGCAAAGCAGAAAAGCAACTGCACTACTCACTAACATGAGTTAAGCTGACAGCATTTCTGCCGTCGGATCCAACGATGAGTCACCGTGAGTCGGATAGTCACTGTGTAATTAAGTAAGTCCATCAAATAATCAGAAGTCAATGAAATTGCTGGAACATGGGACACTCAGGTGACACTGTGATGCGTAAAAACTTCGTGTAAGCTTACTGCTTAGTATACTGTAGGCCTACGCTGTGAGAAAATTTTCGGCCTATGTCTGCAGACATGACGTACTAACTCTGAGTCTGACTGACTTGACAATATTATTCGCTTGTGATTTCCATGCTATTGAAATTTTAGTAACATGCACTGCCCTGCCAGTAGAAGGCCCAGTAAGTAAAAGTAGGACCTAATTTGAAATTGAAATTCGGTTGGCTTTTGGCAATATACACACTGTGTCCCAAAAAACTTCACACGTTTAGCTCTCTATAACTTTGTCAAATTTTAACTGATTTCGATTTTTTACCGCTGGAAAGAGTATGAAATTTGCTACAGAAGCATGCATGTCATACTTTTTATCTCGCATTAAGCATATTGCTATACTTTTTTGAAAAATTAAAAGTTTAAATCTACTGCAGTTATGGAAGAAAATGCAAAGTGCACTTTTAACTCACCATAACTTACTCCTCCAACGTTGATATTTTTATGTGTAATGTATCGAGAGACTATTACTTACGGATTTAAATAATTTTTAATATGATTATTTTTTACTCATTTACTTTGGCAATTAATTCGTGACATCGGAAATCGTCCTTGCAAACGTCACTGCAGTGTTTGTGAAGTTCATTAAGATGTCTTACAGATGCATGTATACGTAGAGGAATTAAAATCGGCACATTTAAAAATGTTCTGTGTTTCCATTTTTTCACTGCAGCATATTTGAACTTTTCATTTCTTAAGGTAGGGTAGCAACATGCCTGAGGTGAGGCAAAAAAAATTTTTAAGGGTTAAGATTTGACAAAGTCAGAGAGAGTTAAACGTTCAAAGTTTTTTTGGGGGTCGACGCAGTGTATAATTATACAAACACATTGTGGGAATAGGGTTGGGCGGACCTTAGCATGGATGAACCGATAGACAAAAATATCCCGTTTTTTTGTCGTTGGAAATCTGGCAATCCTAGGTGTGGCACGAATAATTAGTACAGATATCTCAGCCTCCCGTATTTTTCACACGGTGTCACAAAGTGCGAAACTTTTCTCCGATTTTTGTCCAAACGGAGCAACAAATCAAAAATCTAATGTTGTGAAATGTGATAACTCACTGGGTGGCCGCGCTTAATATCGCATAACTTTGTCAAAGTTGGCAGTAATTGAATAAATTTTGTAGTTTAGCGTAAGTGTGAACGTGTAATAGGCATGTAAAATTTTGATTAAAAATTCTCAGCCACTTGGGAAAAAAATCCAGAAAACCCTCACGGGGTTAAATTTTTTGACTCGCACTGTAGAAAAACTATTGAAAGGTTCACGTTTGCTACTGTAGGTCAGCAGTAGTTAGGCCTATTACAAACAGCTAGTCAGAGCTCTTGCAGTTAGTACGTCAGTAATCGGTAGTTGGTACGACTGCAATGCAAGGCATTAATTCGTGTGTCCGTCCGTCAGCACTCAGCATTTACTGACAGCGCGCCCAACCGCTGTTTCGTCTATGCCGCGCTGCAGAGTGACCGTCTCGCACGCCATTGCGCAATTTCCACAATAAAAGAATGTCTCAAGTTCTCAACCTACAAGTGACGCATCCATCAGGAGTTTTACTAACTGATGATAAACAGCAGGTTAAAACGGATCTTTTTAAACATTAATGAGATAGTAAACAGTTTAGGTAAAATATTTCTGTACAAAGTTCACATCGTATGCTCAAAATGTGATGTTCACCAACGGCCGAAACGCATTCATTCAGATGTTTGCGAAAGTCTTGATAGCTTTGTTGATCGTTGTCTGCGGCAAGTCATCCCGGATCTTCTGCAGTGCACTTATTTTAGCTCTGAGATGGTTTTTGGTTCTTTGGGAGAAGTTTGTAAAATGCCTGAAGCATGCACTCCACACCTGGTAATCAAGTGGGTTGAGGTCTGGTGAATTTGGTGGCCACTGGTCCTTTGCGATGAAGTCGGTACACTTTACCCTCAACCAGTCCTGATGAATTGTAAAAACTCACCAGATGGCCGCGCTAAACACATAACTTTGTCAAAGTTGGAGGTAAGTGAACAAAATTTTGTAGTTCATCGTAAATATGAACGTGTAATATGCGTGTAAAATAAAAAATTCTTAAACCGTTTGAGAAAAAATTCCAGAAAACATAAGGGGTAGGTAAATTTTTTTGACTCACACTGTAAAATTACTCTCTAGACCGCAGTGTATCCATTACTGCTGCGACCGAAGTACCCCTAGGGTGTGATTAAGTGCAGAGGCTTAACGTCCCACTCGACACTCGTTCCAGTTTCATGGTGTCTGTATTACCAGCCTGCCAGCTATAAAACGGCTGAACGGATCGAGGCCGGGGTGGAGACTCCTGAGGGCCCAAGGAACATTGTATTAGGTGGGGTCCTTGTCCAAGTGAGCATTTAGAGCTAACAAAATCATGAACTAATGCAAACATGTAGATAAATAATTGTAGAAAAACTGCAAATATTAATGTACAAAAATTGCAAAATTAATTTCATCACCTCAAAGGCCATGGACATAATAAGAACTGTGTACTATGTCCATGGCAATTGAGAGAACGAAATCAATTTCTGCCGTTATGGATGTGTCATTTAACAGTGGCCATTACATAGTGATTATAAAACGACAGTTCTTGTACATTAATGAAATATCAGACTTAATCCACACATGTAAAACAGTAATAGGCATTTATTGACATAAACTTTTTCGAAGCAGCCAGCAAAGTAAGATCTGTTCAAAAGTCCACCAGTTCCACAGTCACAGCTGAGCAATTAATGAAGTTATACGGCCTACATCTGCACAACAGTTTCATCATTAACAGAGCATCGCCATAAGTGTATTCAACGTTCAATAACTAGTAGACAAGTCAACACAAATAGTATCCATCCGCACCGAACCTGTAAAATTCCAAGTAAGCCTACACATTACCACCATGCAATCAAAACTTTCACTAGATGCCATCTACTGACTCGATTAAAATAATAATAATAATGTAGACCCACCCAAACGCCAATCATAATAATAACTCCCCACTCCCTAGTTGTAACACGTAATGAAGAAGCTAAACATAAAGCTACTCACTGTATAAAGCTGCGAAGAAAAACACAAACTGTACAGAACAGATAAATAATCTAAAGTAATTAAATGGTAACACTTATACTAACACTAGCAATTC
>Ga0126335_1000388_pt1 | contig 20971 bp, 20 predicted proteins | sample OlaspJWI45metaG_FD_108409 | JGI IMG/M metagenome (GOLD analysis project Ga0126335, IMG submission 108409) | Marine gutless worms symbiont microbial communities from Oahu, Hawaii - Olavius sp. 1 OAHU.JWI-45 metaG | ecosystem: Host-associated > Annelida > Digestive system > Unclassified | place... | reverse complement strand
TTTGTGCATAAAATAATCCCTGGAGCTACCCTGGAAATTTGGAGGCAATCGCCATCCCGTTCCTGAGTTATAAGCAGACAAACAGACAAACTGCTGTATGTATATAGATTTATTTGCTAATGTCTTTATGATAATATTAATCGTGATGTTTGTACAGATGACGTAGTGTACAGATTAAAGCCCGATGATCCACTTTCTGCTGCTAACATTGCCCAGAAACTACAGAATGAGTTTGTTATTATTGTTATTGATATTGATAACTTTGTTGTTGAAGTATTGCAGTTAGGTTATTAGGTTAACTGAAAATGTAGAAATGACAGGGCTACCCTGTTTACCGTGTATTGCTAAAATGTGAAACACTTGCATTTAGTAATTTTAAGAAAAGAAGTCTACATATTTTGCCATTTGCCGGGGCATCTTTGGGAAATCAGCCTGATCTATGTTGACAGAAATTTGGTTAAAGTCTTCATATATTTTTATTTATAATTGCAACTATAAGTATATACCATTGAGAAGATTTGTAGAACTAACTATGATGTGTGTAAATGTAAGCAGTTATACAGTTTTAGGGTTAAGCTGATGTGCTCGATTGTTTTTCAGTGCTGAGTACCAGCGGCACGTCTCAGTGTTGCATCAACAGCTGACGTCGGCGGCGAATGACGTCAGTGACTTCTGTTGCAGTAACTCATGGTTGTCTGATATCTGGCGTTACTGTTCCACGTGGAGCCAGTTCAAGCTTACGCAGCTCCAAGGTGCTTCAGTGTTTTTTGTTGAGGTACTGCTAATTTTGTTCTATGTTGTTCTTAAAACTAGCTGAGTTTATCGTATAGAAGCCGTTCGAAAGGCATCTGTGTCTCAGTCTGTCTGGTAGTCGTACATTGCAACTGCTGGACATAGATACCTCTGATGTACAAGTATCTGTTGTGTTGACTTTTGTTCTTGCATACAGCTCATTTGGACCTCTGCTGTGCAGTGTTGTATGCATAAACTACTGGTTATTGATCGAACTGAAGTTAAATTTTTTGATTTTGTATTTTTTAAATCTTTTTGGTGTTTTTTGGTGCTTTTGAAAGGTATTTGACTTGTAAATAAACTTGCTCAAGCATTCTTTATTGGTTGTGTTTTCTATCTTGAGGTATAGTTGGTTTAATGTACATGTAGATTATAGAAACTTTCCGGAAAAGTCATGACCTTGAGTCTTCTATAACTGTTATTGATTAATATCCACAAAGCTGTAAAGTTGAGAGTGAGTGACTGAGTGGTCTGTGACACATTACTATAGGTTTCTACCTTTTTTCTTATTCTGATGTTTCATTTATTAGGCTGCATCGAATGCCTGAGATGCTGACTATTTTTGCCGATGTTCATGGTGTCTGTCTGTCAATCTGTCTGTCTGTCTGTCTGTCCGTCTGTCTGTCACGTGTCTTAAATTGGCTGCGGTGCGTGCAGTGTACACCACGTGCTGTGTGTGTGGGGTCATTTGGTGCAGCCTTTGTCAAATTACTTTGACCATTTGTTTTGATAGTACTAGCAGCAGTCTACATTAGTGTGTATGTGATGTTATTGTTTGTAGCAAGAGCTCGGCAAGTTAAGTCAGTGGAGAACAAGACTTCGCAGCTGTGAGCCAACGTTTGTAACAACAAATGGTCTTTTTGCTGTGACATGCTCGTACTTTCACCACAGCATTATACCAGAGCTAGACTATATCAGTCAATGGACCTACGAGTTTGCAGCTGTTCAATCTGTTGCCGAAGCACAACGGTTCAGAACTGAACTCCATCATTTTATTCAGGTTTTGACTTGTTCTCGTAATTGCTAAACATTGAACTTTGAAATTCTGGGGCTGAATGACATGGGAGTTTAGAGTGTGGGAGTATGTGTGTATTTTAAAACATTACGGTTGTGATTTTTTGAAAAATACTTCTGTTGTACAAGTATCTGTTGTGTTGATCAGATGCCATTCCTAATACTACTTGTGTATCACACGTATGTTGGGGTTTTGTTCAGGTTCTCTGTATGAGACTCCATTGCTTTAAGTAGCATTACATTTTAAATAATTAATTCTTGAAAGTAAATAGAACAGATTATTTTATTTCATTAGCATCCACAATGTGAAAACTATGTACTTAGTTGAGCAAGTGTTTGTCTTTTGCATAATTCAGTAGGCATTTTGTATAGCTTATATGCACTGTTTGTATTATTGTCATATTATCACATCATAGAGTACTTTTATACAGGCATTAGAGATGAGAGGAGACAATGTTGAGGAGTTTGCAGCGTTTGCACATCACGTTCATTTATGTCGTAAAAATACTGGTAGAATTGAGCAGCGGCTCAGGAATATTAAGTCTTTGTTTGAGGCAAGCACGAGCATTTGTTGTTTGATGTATGGTTTCGAGATTAGCATGTATATCAAATATTTGTGTATTTGTTTGCTTATCAGAAGTATGTAAAGAGATGCAAACAAGGCAGTTTATTGAAGTGTAGTGTAGTGTAGTTTAGCTAATTCTTCGTAGTGCCAGTACTGTATAATAATGTGTAATAGAATCACAGAAAAAGACAGAAAAAGTACATGCAAATATGATGAATAGCTAGATTACTAACTGAATGTGTAGTTAAATAGCAAATTGTAATTTGTTATTGCAACCACTGATATTGTAGCAAATTTATTTTATCAATTGAGTGCATGCATGTAATGGAATTTGTAAGGACAACCTCATCTAAGAAACATTTCAGCAATCACTGAAGCTCTTCATAGAGTGTCTGTTGGGGCAGTCCAACCTAAGTGTTACTGAAAATGAAGAATAGTCACTTAAAACAGAGAGGTGAACTGTCAACTGATATTTTGAGCTGAACTGATGTCAAGGTTGTACAGTCTGGCTATCATTTCACATCTGAAGATAACGAGCTGGAGGGGCAGCTGACGTTGTTGTGCAAAGAGTTTTCAGCTCGGCTTCAAGATGCTGTCGAACATGTCACTCTGCAGTCTCCAGTGATGACAGAGATGGTTGAGGATAAGCTGCAGGTATTGCATATTCGTTTCCTCTTATTTTTATCTTAATTTGTTTTTATGTATTTTGTGAAGTCTATTTTCATGTTATGTTTTTTCTTGTAGGGGCTGAAGAAAGAGGCAGAGAAAATCTGTGAAACAGCTACAAGTGGAAGATTTCTCAATGCTCAAGAGAAACCAACGACCATTCTGACTGAGATGTCAAAAGTAGGCACTGTCTGTATATTTTATAGAATTATAGTTATACTCTTGTTATGTATGTGTGTTTTGGGTTATGAACTTCTAATAGTAGCTGGTTAAGTGATAACTAGGTTACTGATGCTAGTGAAGTATTTGTCTGTTTTATGGTTAATCTGATTATCTTAAGCTTATCTGACAGTTTGGTTTTCCATATCATTTTATGGTACCTCCTTCAGATTATGTTATGGTTAATTTTTTTCAGTCAGAGTATAAGAAGTTATAGAGATTGGGTGCCATTTTGTGAAATTTTGCATTTGATATTATGCATAGACGGAACAAAGTACAACAGCCACAGTACGTTGGTAACATTGTAGATTGTTGCAAAGCTAGCTGAATCAAGCAGATGCATGTGGTTGGGTAGACATCAGACTTCAACTGGAATTTTGCTCAAGGAACACAACAATGATTGATAAAAGTGGGAAATAAAATAATAATTTTATGGTATTTTTCAGCTGTGCAAGAGTTTTCACCAGGTTGAGGGGCAGGTGAAAGAAGTCAGTAGGTGGAAGGCTGCTATTACTGAGCAAACTCCTGACATTCAGTTCCTGGCAGAAATGAGGCCTCAAATGGATGTGAGGCACGAACTGTGGAAATGCTTTGAAGCGTCCACTCTAGCAATACAGCAATGGAAAGCAACATATTTCAACAAGGTTGGCTTATGTGGCTTTTAATTTTAGTTGACCTGTTAATGGTTATTGTTTTTTGCATATCGTTGCCAGTGTGTGAAAATTTTTTTTGTAATACCTGCTTGTACTTGCCATAGAATCTTTGAATGCTAGCATTGGAGTTGCTTCTGTTTTACGTGATTACGCTGCCTTGCTAGACATAGTCAGTATATGGCATGTCTGTTAACCAGGCTGCTGGAATCCTAACCGCTAGACATTGGGAGACTTGTAAATTTTTGGAAATATAATGTTGTCTGACCTACTGATGAACTCTGATCACAAACCAGGAACCAGGTCACCCTGACATAACTTATTTTTAGGTCATCATAGATTCTACTGCACTGTCTCTAATAGCTGACTCTGCTTTATTGACATTTGCGAGTTTGAATCACCAGCCATCTGAGTTTCAAGTTTACCCTTGTCTCAGATATATCTAGTGTTCGTGAAACATAGACACTGTACAGTCAAAACAGCTGTTTGCTATGCATGTGAACTGACTTCAGTTCGATGCGAAGGACACAGTTGAAAAGATAAAGGATTGGATGGTGGCAGTGGAAGGCTTTAGAGGTCGTGTGTCAGAGGAAGATGAAGTGCTTATTGCATGGAGTACATTGCTTAGTGACTTCCATCAGCATCTGCCGCTGCTGATGAAGTTGTCACACAAGGCGGTGACGGTAACAATTGTTGTTGTACATACTGTCATCATTGTGATCATCTCATCAGCATCACCATTGTTTATTGGATTCTTATAACCAAAAGGCTGGATTAGCAGTACAATGGCTAACAAACAAATGTAGCAGAAGATGGCAAGCATTAATTGTAGATAAGCCCTCCGTTGGCTTATATGGGCTAGTTTCAGCAGTGAACAGCTTTCATTGCAGCAAACATATAGGTCTGTGTTAAGTTTTGTTTGCATTACAACAGCTGATAACTTACATCATTTATGATAAGCAGTGTTAAATGGAGATGTGTGATGTTTAAAACATGATGTTATTACTCAAGACAGATGCCCTTTAGTTATTTAGTAATTTTTGTACAATTTGGGTTAATAGTAGAATTGTAGATGTTTCTTTTTGTTTTTAGACTGATTGTCATGATGCTACTTTTGCTTTGGTTCTATCACTGTCTTGTAGTTTCATTTAGAAATTTCTTATTTACATGTTGTCTACAGGCCCAGCATTGGAGGCAGATCTTTCGTGAAGTGGGCCGAGAATATGATGTGCTGAAGCAGTATAAAGTGGAAGACATGATGAATTTTCACCTTACTGTGTACCATCAATTCATTGACAGTATTGTGTCAAGTGCCATTGAAGCTTATGGGGTGGAACAGCGATTCAACAAAATACAATCACTCTGGATGGAACGGGAATTCAAGCTCAAACAGCATTTCCTTGACAGTTATCAGAAGTTTGGTCAGAGCAAAATATTGCTTTAAACTTTGATATACCTTAAAGTTACTCTTATATTGTTATGTCACTAGTGTTTATGTCTGCCGATACATGTTTTTATATGTTAATCAATAACTTTGTATCCAGCAGTTTCTGTACAGATTTTCTTGAAGGCTTCAAAGGACCATTTGTTAACCCAGACAGACCTGTTGTCAGTTGATGACTGATCACTGACACTGACTCAGCTGTTGTTGTATGCTGTTGAAGACTGTACTGTTCTGCAGAGCATACAAAACACTAGCACAGCGCATCCTTTACAGCTTAGGCTGTAAGGACTGTTGTGTGAACACAAATTTGCTTACTTACATACTTACCTGCAAAATGGTCATGGAAATGGTTGAATGTTGTGTATGGGCTGTAGGTAGCCAAACGTATCAATTGACGCAGTCACTCGACACTGTTGCAAAGTCACTGAATCTGGGCCGAGATGATCTGTATATTGTAGTCGACTTACCTCAGTTACAATATGAACTTGAGGTGTGCATATGCATTGATATCTGCACCGTGGTCCACATTTTTGGTTCTACCATAGTTTCTACAAACAGTTATCGATTTCCATAAAATTTGACACACAGTATACTGAAGAAACTTGCTATACAACGATGGTTGATATGTCTACTTCACCTGTATAATGTTGCTACACTACCTTGGGAAAAATTAAGTTCTGCTTTTGGGACCATTGTGGCCAATTTGCTGCCAGGAGAGCTGTTAAATTGACTTCAAAACTTGAGGATAAGTTATGACCAATGAAAGATTTTTACTGTTGCATATTATCGTGATATTGTATGATGCAAGAGATGCTGTCATTTTTCATCCACACGTGCCGTTGCCATCATGACACTGACACTCCAGCAAGACGGTGCACCAGCACATCATGCACATCAGACAATTGAGTTACTGCTGCGTGAAACACCAAAGTTCATTCGTTCACACTTATGGATGCCCAATAGCCCCGAACTTAATCCTGCTAATTATCACATATGGGGCGTGATGCAGGATTGTGTGTGTCAGACATCAATTCAAGATGTCAATCTGAGACAATGCTTGGTTGACATTTGGAGTGGCTTTACGCAAAGCATTGTGGACGATGCCATTGATGAATGGCATAAGAGACTTCAGGCTTGAGTGGATGAAAAAGGAGGCCATTTTGAACACTTGCTGTAATACTAGGTCTTTACTGTGCAGATAAACTGGTTAATTTTTCGTTTGTGCAACGATGTTGTGTAACTTTGGTTGTTAAAGTCACTATTGCGCAGTTTATATGTATCCCAAGATAAAGTGGCAACAGTATGTAGGTGAGGTGAACGAGTGAATATTTATTATGTTGCAAATTTTTTCTGTATACTGTGTGCAAAATATTGTAGATATCAGCCAATGTTTGTTGAAACTACAGTAGGACAAAAAATGTGGACATTTTTTGCACCATGGTGTGGTTTACATTGGATAATTCCAGTGATGAATTGATCACTGCTAATGTAGTCCCATGTTTAGCTAGTTGGTCTTTGATCACTCAGTTTCTGGTTACTTAGGGTTAATGATGCTTAGATGGGTGGATGGATTAATCCAGACTTAACACTTGAAGTTGGAATTGGACTGTTTTGGTTATAGTGTGTATAGCATTCAGCATTCCAATAAGTTGGAGGTTTTATGACCGTATGTTGGTCGTCATAACTGATTCCATAAAGTTGGTGAGGGCTGTAATACCGTATCTATGACAGATTCATGCCTTCACACTTGGACAGGAAGACAGTTGCAAGTTATCACAATGTTGATTTGTTTTAAGGGTCTCCAGTACATGCTGGGTGAGGGTGATTAACAAAGACTTCTGCATGGCATCTAAGCCTTCTTGTGGACTCCAGAGTTGGAAGAATAGACCAGCTTCTTGTCCTGGCCGGATGTAGTAAAAGCAATTAAACTTCGGTTTTGTAACATATTAGTTTGTATTTGTGTATTTGTTTATGGGCAGCTATTTATGGTGAATATTTTGAGTTTAGCTGCATGTTTTATTTTGTTGGTCAGTTTTGTTTTCAGTACTGGTGCAGTTGTTTGCATGGAAAGGTTCGTCTCTGAAATGAACTGTTGTGTGTCTGGTGGGGTTTTAAACCATACATACTGCTACTCATAGACTATTTTACATCTAACAGTCCAGTGAGCAAGAATGCTGTAAGTGGCTAGTTTGTTTTATCAGGCATATAACATTGATTGTGTCGTAATGTAATGTGGTTGTGGCTGTTGTCGGCATAGGACAGTAGGTTGTCTCTGCAATTTGTCTCATCATCTCTGCATCTCACTGAGCTGAGAGCATCTGCTCAGACACTGGAGAGTGCTCTTGGTGAAGTGGAAGAACTACTAGATCATTGGCTGTCCTGCCAGAATCAGGCATGCTCCACTCTGTGTGATAATTACATCATGATTTTTTTGTGTATTCATCATAGTTGTTAAATAAATATGTGCGTTTTAAACACATGTGACGTTGGATATTCACTGTCATCCGTGAATATGCAACATGTATTGGAAATGTTATAAAGCAGCCACTCTGTTGATTTGACAACATTTGGGCCATTCACAATTGTAAGCAGTTGTGACTGAACCATTATTACAATATCAGCTATGTTTCTTGTGAACATTTTTGGTTTGGCAAGCAGGTGTTTGAAAATGCAGTTTTGTTTAATTTTGCTGCATTTTAATCTAATATGCAGATAACAATGTGATATGCATTTTTTATAGATTTTTTGAACTTGTGATGATGCACATGGTTTGTTATTACGCTGTACAGTGGCTGGTTCTTGTCCGGGTGTTTGATGACATTGACATGTGTCGGAGACTGCAAAAACATGCTGAAGACTTTCTTGCAGTTCACACCAAGTTTGTGGTAAGAATTTTAGTATCTGTAGGTAGATAAGTTGCTGTGATCATGGAATGTAGATTTCTGCTAAGACTTTTGCATGAGTTGTCAATAATATTAGGAAGGCATGAGTCATGTTGATGCTACAGAAACGTTGTCTGTCTGAAATTTAGTAGCAGTCAAGATACTAGCACAGTGTACAATGGCACTCAAGTAAAATGTGCACTGGGCCTGAATTAGAACAGGCCTCAGTAATGGAGAGGATATAAGCCCAGCTGTTGCCTATCGGTATGAAGTAGAAACAAGAGGCCAAAGTAATTTGACAAAGGCTGCACGAATGCACCACACAGTTGAGTTGCACGACAGACAGACAGACGGACAGACTGACGGATAGACACCGCAAACATCGGTAATATAGTCTGCATTTCATGCATTCGATGCAGCCTAAAAAGATAAAAGATAAACTGTAGAACTAACATATGTAAAATGAGATGAACATATTGTGTAATGAGTACAATATAGTGGGCTCTAGTCCGTTGATTTTTGATGTATTTGCGAAGTTCAGAGCAGTTTGTGAAAGTTGATTATCTATCATCTCTTGTACAATCTTGGACATTGATCTATCTGTCTGTCAGTCTGTATTTCTTCATTTTATGTTTTTATATGTCTACCTGAGTGGTGAATAAACGTATATATATTTATTTCCTTGTCATTACATGTAATATATGATGCTATTGCATATGCATATCTTGTGATGTATGTGTAGGTCGTGTTGAAATGAGTGAGTCTTGAGATAGAATGCATTTTTGATGTAGTTCAACTGCTAATTGTACATTTTGTTATTGGTGCTGTTGACTAAGTTGTTGGTGACATGTGATTAGGACTTCATGCTTGCAGTGGCCGCTGATCGCAAAGTGATGTCAGTGTTGAGTAAAAGTCGTGGTGAGAAAGGTTATCGTTTTCATCAAGGTTTACGACTGCGATTGCTGCTGGTGTCTTTGAAGCAAACAATGGTAAATAGTGTGGCTGTCACTGATTGATCGACTTACGAATTTAGTTATTTCCTGGTTGATATGTTTTTAGTTAAAAGATTAATATTCATTTTGTATAATATAACATTTGTTTGAATGAAAACATCTATGGGCTATAAAGTGGATGTGGTCATGGGTTTGGGACAAAATGATTGAGATTTGCTTTATTAGGCTGATGGACTTGAGTACATATTAGTGTTCTTCTTTTATAATAAGTCACAATTTTGTTGGGGTTATGGACACTGTTGGGCAATGAAGCACAGTTAGTCATGTAGAATTACTTTAAGCATTTGGTGATAAATACACATGCAAGACATTGAAGAACTCTGGACTTATGTCACATAGAGCAATGGTTCATTGTAAATGCTGTAGATTAACAAGTGATTGTAGTCACAGTGAATAATAAATTTCTAGGTGAATCCGTTACACGCAAAACATACCAGGTTTTCTCTAACATTGGTTGTAAAACATGTTTGTTGTCATTGATATGCTCTCTCATTTAATGGTATATAATGTGAATTTGTGTTTTGTTTTTATTTATATATTTGTAACAGTGTCAGAATTTACTGCTACTGGTTTAGAAAGATGCATAAGATCGGTTGGAGTAGTCACTGTAATGTCGCTGATAGGCTGGGTTGCTGCAGTCAGTTGGATCAGTGCTTGAGGACACTCGAAGCCAGTATCCACGTCTGTATTTCGTTAGTGATGAGGAGCTAATTGAAGCTTTGGCATCACCGCAGAATGCACGTCACTTACTGCCGGTGACAAGTCGGTGTTTTCCTGGCATTGAAGACATTTTGTTTGAACTGCAAAACTCACAACAACAAGCCACTGCTACTGCTACTCGCTGGAGTTCAGCAGTTGATTGTAAATTGTTGCTGTTTTTCTTCTTCAAATTTTCAAGCATTTAGCTAACCAGTTGCAAGTTTTGTGCTTTTTTTCTAATTTTGTTGCCACAAGCAGCAAGAAAAAGTGTATATCCGAGCAATATAGTGTCATTTCATAGGTCCAGTTTGTCCTGATCATCTGCTGTGGTGGAGTACTGTAAGTTCTGATGATTGTCACGACCATTGCTAGGGAAGAAGTGCTGAGTTGTTACCTTACAGTAGGCCTCGTTAGTTGTTACTAAGACTTCTTGGACACAGGTGTGGTTGTATGGTTGTCTAAAGTACAGTTTGTTAACTGAACTGTCTGCCATCTGGCAGATATGGTTGACTGATGATACGGATATGGATATAATACAGCAAGCAGTGGGCAATTGGCATAGTTAAGTGAATGATTGTCATCATTGTCGTTGTACTGATATTGTTACTATCATTGCTAGGCTGCATCGAATGCATGAGATGTGGACTATTGTGATCAATGATCCCAGTGTCTGTCTGTCAGTCTGTTGTGTAGCTTCATTAGCAACACCAAGGAAAATTATGGCCTTACTGTAGCTGCAGCGGCAGTAATAAAAATAAGTCATCAAATGAAGTCTGTTGTAAAGTCTCAGATTTTGCAGTGCCTCGTGTTTTCAGATCATTGTATGTTGGCCAATCAATAATTATTATGGAATGTAATGTGATGATAAAATGCCGTGACAGTGAACGAGATGGTGGCTGCACATCTGATTGGTCCACGTGGCGAAGAGCTGGTCCTCTGCTCTCAAGTTTCACCTCATGTGAATGTAGCCAAATGGCTCCAAGCTGTTGAGCAGTCAATGAAAGCTAGTGTTCAGTTTGCATTGGAAGCCTGCCTCCAAGCACGACTTGCAGACAGTAAGTTACTGTGAGTTTACTTTGTTCAGTTTCACTTTGAAAGTTTTCATGGTTCTAATGTGTGCTTGCCTGTGATTAGCAGTATTTATTTAATAAATGTTACATTTATGTATAATCTGATGTTGCTCTGTATGATAGGCGTTCAGTATTTCGTATAAACATCTAGAAACTTTGATAGATTCCAGATTTCAGCCAATTTACTCTAGTCACACTATTTGTGCAAAGTATTGTTTTGCTTGCATTTCTTTAAGTAATCAATATACGACATAAGCAAGGCATGAATTGGTATTATGTGTGAGGTTACATCAGTAATGCATATGTGAATATTATTTTTGCAAAGGTTGCATTAAGCAGCTGTGAGTGGATCGAGCTGTTGCCTGAAGTGATGTATTTGATTTCACAGGCTGCAAGGAGCCAGTAGAATTACTGGAGGAGTTGTCATGGCAACAGTCAACAACTGCTGCCGTACCCCAGTTATCATCATCATCTGTTGGACACTGGATGCTGCAGCTCCCGTCACAGTGTGTGCTTACTATTGATGCTGTTCTCTGGGAACGCTGTGTACAGAATGCTGTTGAGAAAGGTGACAAATTGGAGTTGAAAGCTCAGTGGTAAAATTTTGTCACAAATATCTCTCTGTAGTTTACAAGATTAGATTAGATTAGATTAGGTTTTATTTTCTTGTTAGCTTTGCATTTTGTCAAAGTTTTAAGAAAGCTCTTCTTATCTAATTGATGTCATTTTGCATTAGCACACACTGGACTGATTTTCTCTCGCTATGTATTTAATGCGTAATATTTTAAAACAAATCCTTGGCCTGATTTCCAAAAGCACAGTTAGGACACTGAACTGTAATGTATACAGTCATAAATTATGCTTGTCTGCATATTAAGTGTTTCTCTATATGCTAATTTTCAGTTTTTAGTTGTTTAAATTTATTTCTATGGCCTGGGCTATCTAATACAAATTGAATGATGATGCTGACTGAGTATTTCATTGAATTACAGAGTGAAAGTATACATTCTGCTTTCTGCACAGATACTGCTGTAAATTACATGTACGTATGTTTATGCTATTACAATTCACTGTGCAGTGATGTGATCTCATTGCAACTGGAGCAGTATGCAAGCATGCTGCAGAGACGTGGTTCATTGCATGGAAACGTTGTCATTCCTGCAAGACTTCACTGTCTGCTAGGCAACTTGCTAGCTCAGTCACTGCATCATCGTGATATTGTTCACAGTGAGTCGGCCGCACAGTTCTTGACTGGTCAATATGTTTAAGTTACACGTCATGTGTTCACTGTCTACTGGTTATCAGACCTTGAAACACAAATTAAACGTTGTAAAGTCTTGCAGATTTGTAAGTCAGCCACAAAGTAGCAATGCCGACAGTTAATAATGAAACGCTTATCTGTTTTGCTACACTGTGGTAATTTTTAGAGGCAGTATGAAAGATTGCTTGTTTCTTATGTCTTTGTTGCTTCTACGCTGTTTGTTTATGAATGTGTGATTAACTTATTACTGCTGTAGTCTTAATTATTAGCAATGCAGGAATTGTTTTGTGTGAATCACAATGTTTAGATTTGCTGCAGCATCAAATTCTGTCTGTTTTGGATTTCCACTGGCAAAGCGTTCTTCGTTTTCGTATGGAGATTAACACTGTCCTTCACGCATGTCCAGAGTCAGCTGGTGACATCATTACTTCTGACTTCAGTAAGAATCTCTGTTCAGTACAGTATGAATCACTTCAGTGCTCTGACACTGTTGGTTGTTTGGCATTTTTCACCCCGGGTCATTAATCTCACTTTTAGAGAGTGTGTGGTTGTTACATAAGTCAAAAATATTATGATGCAGTTCAAAGTGCAGATTCCCTTTTAAATTATTAACAGGTGTTTAACTGATAGTGCAGCATTTTGACTGTTTTTTTGTTCTTGTGCTCTTAGAAATATTTCCGTGTAACATATTTACTTACTTATTATCAATATTGAACGAAATTACTTGACACAATTATGTAATGTACAGTTTATCAATTTGTGCATTTTGAGCAGATCACCGTTAAAGTTAATGTTGAAGTTAAAAGCTAGTTTCTATAGCTCCATAAAGTCCTATGATTCAGAGGCACAACTCACTTCACTTGATCACAAGTGAACGAAAGGTGACATTTTGTTGTTTAGAAAACAACTAGAAAATGTGGCAATTAAGATGTATTGCCACTTATAGCTTATAGGCTCGTGGCACCCCAAAACATCCGCTATCCTAAATTGCAGTACACAGCAACACGACACGTCTAATTCACGACAATCATTCATATTGACCAAATTTATGTCAGCAAGCATCAGACAGCAAAACTGACTCCACTGCCTGGTGAGGCTAATAAACTGTCATCAACATAGCCACGTGTCATCAACACACGCACCTGCTCATGCACTAGGATGTGCAGTGAAGTGTGACTTAGTCACACACTATAACATTACTTAGTTATTAACACATGATGGATCTTGTTTTATGTCATGACCTTGACCTTTGATCTCATGACCTTCAATATTGGTAGTCATTCGGCTGTCACATGACCATACCATGTGGCAAAGTCATGCACTCATCACCAGCACCCTACAACTTTAGCTCATAGCCGCCCCAGCTGCCATCCCAAAATTTAAGTACAGGTCATGTGACTGAGGTTAGGCTCTTTGACTTGTTTTTTCTGTTTGTAGATTGTAGTCTTTGTGTAGAGTACACTCACCAAATTTGAAGTCTCCACCTTCCATCGTTACAGCGATATTGAAAAATTTGTGAAATTTAAAAGGAGGTCGTGTGACCTAGATTATGTTTTCTTTTGTCCTACTTTCGTATTGCTTATTTCAAACTCCTTAGAATCTACCTATATGCTAAATTTGAAATTTATATCTATAGCCGTTTCAGAGTTATTCATAGCGATCCGCAAATATAAAATGTAGCCACGTGACCTTGCTTTTGCCCCTGTGACCCAGTTTTGTGCTTGTGCATAATACTCTATGTAAGCAATGCACACATCAAATTTGAAGTCTGTAGCTATAGGCATTCTGGAAAGATGGACGAAATTCCAAAATTTAAAAGTAGGTCAGTGTGACCTAGATTATATCTCCTTATGACCTGCTTTCGTACTGCTGATTTCCTGCACCTTGTAATGTATCAACATGCTCAATTTGAAGCTTGTAGCTTTATCAATTTAAAAGTTATTTGTAGCAATCCACAAATTTAAAATGTAGCCACATGACCTAGTTTTGCCTCCATTGACCTAGTTCTGCACTCGTTGATAGTACTCCCTATAGGCAATATGCGCACCAAACTTGAAGTCTGTAGCTGTAATCAGAACAGAAATATTGAAGAAATGCCAAAATCTAAATGTCAGTCATTGTGACTTAGATTATGTCCCCCTTTGACCTAATTTGACCTAATTTTGTGTTGCTCATTTTTTACTGCTTACACTCTAACTGCGTAATAAATTTGAACCCCATAGCTTTAGCTGTTTGAGAGATATCACAGGGGTCTGTAAATGTAAAATCTAGGTCACTGAAAATGGGCCACGTCCCCTTTGACCTAGTTTTTGCATGCAGTCGAAACTACTCCTCGTAATCGATGCGCACACCAAATTTGAAGTTTGTAGCTGTAGCCATTTTGGAAATATGGACGAAATTCCATTATTTAAAAGTAGGTCAATCTGACCTAGATTATATCCCTCTTTGTCCTACTTTTGTATCGCGTATTTTCTACACATTACAGTCTATCTATGTGCAAAATTTGAAGCCGTTTGAGAGATATTAACAGGGGTCCATAAAATTTAAATCTAGGTCACTTAAACTGGGTCTTGTCCCCTTTGACCTAGTTTTTTCATGCCTTCGAAATTACTCCTCGTAATCTATGTGCACACCAAATTTGAAGTCTCTAGCTTTAGCCGTTTAAAAGATATTGGGGCCCATATATGAAAAATTGGGCATTGTCCGCCATCTTGGATTCGACCCTAAGTGGGTTTTGACAATTTCGCAGCTTCCGCTGTGTAACAGAGTACCATTGTGCGACGTTTGAACGCAATCTATTTACGTGTGGCTAAGTTAGAGCGATGTAACCGTTTTTCCAATTGTCACACTTTAGTTGAGCAAATGGATCTCAGAATTGGGGGCCCTGGATGCATGTGCTCTGCAGCAGATGAGAGCCCAGACATCGATACTATACACTATTATTTTTGATTTTTTTGCTCTGTTTTTGAATCACAGTGTTTGGAAGGTGAGTGGGGTCGAAAAACGGGGCAAAATTTGGCACTTTTTCACTCCCTGTGAAAAATAGGGGAGGGCTGGTGGAGATGTCTATAAGAATTATTCGTGCCACACATAGGTTCTAAGCACCGGTATACTTTTTACCCAGCGGTGATCGGCGGTCTGGTCACATGTTGGATGGTTGACTAAAAAAGAAGAACCATCGGTAAAACATATAGTCTCTGGCAAAGTTTTGCCAGCAGCTAAAAAACTGAGACATCTGTGAAGCTGACTTGCTACCAGAACAGTAGTTATAACATTTGAAGGCTAGTTTAACAGTGTGTGAGGCAATGTATCACCAACGCCACCTTGCTTGTTGTCATAATTGCGTGCATGTTACATGTCCCAGTGGTGGGTTTTGGCAGTGACCTTAAATTTATCAGTGATAATTCTGCTTGGTTTGGCTGTGTTACGAAGGCTGTAATGAGCAGAAACCGGAGCCCACTGTGGTAGCAACTGGCTATCAGTTTGGCCGATGTCTGGCGTCACAGATGGGGCAGTCATTTCTCTACGATTGTGAGTACTTTGGTAGCGTCGATCGGCTTGTGTTGACACCGCTGACTGAACGAGTGTTTCTCAGCCTAACATCAGCTGTTAAGTCGTTTCGTTGTGGAGTGCTGACTGGCACTGCCAGTGTTGGAAAGTGTCAGACAGTTGCCGATCTTGCGGTGGTTGGTTTGTATCTCTTAAGATTTTTTTCCGTTTGTAGTTTTATGTTAGACTCAGCTTTTTGTTGCTTTGATGCGGTTGAGTGGATATTGGGTCTGAAAGAAGTAATTTGTTCGAAGTTTTCTGGGATACTTTTGTAAGCTTGGCCTAACTTATGGCAATAAGATAGGTTATTGGGTGCATGTTTTGTATATGCAGTGTGTTATATTGTATGAATTGATGTTGTCACACATCTGTAGCAGTCTTTGTGTGATATTTATTATGACTTCTATGTATTTATTTAATATTTACACTTTTGTTGTATTTGATGCCATTAGGGGCATCTAGTGCGTATATGAAAATTGATTTTGGTTGCTATTTCTAACCTTTGAGATACAACTGGCTGAGCCAGATAAACCTGTGAAATGGCTGTTGAAATAGTTGTGTTGTTTATTGTGTATGTTTATATGTAATTATGTATGTTTGTGTGTTTTTATCTCTCACATGGCAGGCGTTGGGTCGCCATCTGGTGAGGTTTAATTGCAGCCGAGACCTGAGTCCATTCATTGTAAACCGCTATCTCTCAGGAATGATTCAGTCTGGGTCATGGTGCTTGTTCACGCATGCCACAAACATCAGTACTGGTCTGTTTTACATTTCTGAATAATTTAAGGTTTAATTATAATTTTAATTAATGTTTTAGTAGCTTAATTTTACTGTAGTTTTTGTTCCTTAACATAATGGATGTTCTCAGGTGATTTAATTCGGCTAATTCAGCTTCGATTTTTAAACTAGTATGGCAGTTGTTGACAATAACAGTACGAAAAAGCAGTAATACATGTGATTTCGTAATGCATTGTTGCTTGAAAGCCAGTGCTGTGTAGTACTTCTACCATGTCTGTGCTGATTTGAAATTATGTTAGTAACCATAAAAATAGTTCTGCTGTTGTTGATGTTTACCATTGCAGGTTTAATGTCAGTGTTTGGTCGGAATCTGGAGAATATTTGTCAAGCACTGTCACTGCTTGACACAACTACTAACAGCCAGTATGGCATTCGTGCACAGCTGCGCTCTGACAAGGTCATCACCACTACATTACATTACATAGCAATTTTTAAGGTGGCCTAAAGTAAAAAGTAACTGCTAGGACCACCATGGAGAAAACAGTCTGAAACTACAGTATAATGTACGGGTATGATTGCCAAAATAGGTAAGTTTTCAGTTTTCTTCGAAACGCTGGTAGCTGTCTTAGTGTATCATACGATATTATTATTGAATAACATATGTTGACAGTGAATTCTAGCAGATATCCTACAATAAATAAATAAATAAATAAATAAATAAATAAATTTCGGTTGTCATCCAATCTGGCAGTACTGTGGCTTATCTGTTTGTTTTGTAAGTTTCTGCTTATCGACATGTACATTGTATTTTTCTATGCCATGAACAAAACTAGAGATGTCAGGAAAGCCTTTAGCTTTAGCACTGCTTAGGTCTGTAACTCACTGACATACAACTGTTGATCCTGTTCATTCAGCACTAAAAAGTTAAAAACCAACCTTTTTTACATTGCATATAATGAAAGTGAACAGCTGTCTAATGGTGGTCTAGTTTCTGCCACAGTGTTCCTCTGATTTGTTTGTTCTGTAGAAATTTGTGTGAATTAATGGATGAATGATTGATTGATTTTGGAGTGAAGGCTGTACAAATATTCTATTATTGTTTTTTTACAGTTCTAGCTGTCTAGCCTTTTGCTAACTATTTAGTGATATTTTGATTTGTCGAACAGGTTGGTTTTGAATGTGAACTAGTTTGATATTGCTGTACTGAGGCAGTGTGTCATGTATGTGAGATGCAGGGCCCAGTGATGATTGGTAAGCGTGTTCGTCGCAATTCACTCACAACTTTACATTCTCTGCCTGCAGCAGCATCAGCAGCATCATCAGTAGACCACCATGCAGATAGTCAGCGACTGGCACCAAGCAGGCGCATGTCTGTGCCTCACGGATGCAATGTATGTAAATATGTTAACATAGTCTGTTAAGAGTACCTAAGACTGTTATAATACTCTAATTGTTTTGTCAAAGAAAGATCTCGGCATTTAATGCATAATGCTTTTATATATATTTTAAATCCTCTGTTAGTCATAGTGTAAATGTATAGTAGTTTAGTTTCTGTCTGCTGGTAATATGTTTTAAGTGTATTGTAATCTAGCATTTAATTGCTGTAATATCTAATAAACTGGTTTTGATTTTGATTTTGAAGTTTTTCATTTTAAAACACTGCAGAGCAATGAAATTATTATTTGTTTATAACACTGTGATAATAACTACTTGCTTTTTAAAACCTTTAAACAAACACACTGGCGATATATCTGTACTATTTTGATGAATGCTGCAGATTCTGTTTTTTAACTTCAGGAGGCAGGGTTGCAGACGTACTTTGCGGAACCTTGGATAGCAGAGAGAGATCGATGTCTAACTGTTGATAGAGAGATTGAAGTTAAAGACTTGCAGCTGCATCACTCAGTGAAGCGTATTAGACCTGTTGTGTATGGTGAGTTGGTTATTTGTTGTGTAGCAGCTCTTATCATAATCATGTACTGGGTGTACTGGGTGAGTAAAAAAAGTAATCCCCTAAGGGCTGATTGCACCATCAAAATTTAACCTTGGGATCAACAGAACTCGTTCAACTGCGAGAACGAGCTCTGTTTCGAGTTCAACGAATTTGGGTTGCACCATGAATTTATGAATGAGTTCTACTGAACATGAGTTTAACCTATGACATATGTAGGTCACCTAATTTCATGGGCTCCTATTGGCTGAACAAACAATCAGAAGTACCATTTGCATGTATACAAATCAAAACAAAGAAGCAAGCCGATGAATCACATGCGATGCTATCTACTTCCGAACAGATTTAATTTCAACATGCTGCTACGTCATGGCCATGTTATCATGTGTGTAATAAGTGCGAAATACCTGCAGTTTAATGCCATTTTGCTATGCACTGATAATACATTTGGTAAAAATATCGACTTAGTATTTCATTTATAACCTAAAATAATCGCAATATTTGGATTTGACCATCAAAGTCAGATGTTGCAGATCCATGGTCGTACATGTACGTACGACAGACATTAGTGAATAGTGGGCCAGCCATTGTCACAGGCTATGGCTGGTAAAGGCTTTGGCATAGGCTGAAAAGCTGGGCCAACCAGGCAGGCGCAGCTTCAGGGCATGGTGCCTGAAGGACGCCATTGAAGTGTCATTCACAGCTGTGGCGATGTAAATTTCCTGTATTTTCGTAGTAAACAGATCGTATAAGAATGGCAAATGAACTGTCTGACATATGTCCGACAGCAGATGGTGAACAGTCACCTTCGAGAGGCAGAAATAATGCATGAAAGTTGCTGTCATCATATTTTGTAAGTGGATCTACTCGTTCTTTTACTTCACGTCATCTGCTTGTATTCATTAATCTCAAAAATTCAAAAAATATCATGTAATTATCTGCACGAACTGCCATTTTGTTAATTTTGCAAAAGCAAAGTTCAGCGCTTGATTGCTCAAAATCAGCGGTTCAGGTTTAAACTCGAGTTCAAGGCTGAACGAGTTTATTTTAAAGTGGTACAATGTGCAATTGCGATAAACCATTTGGCCTACTTAATCGAGTTCAACACTGAACTGCAATAGTGCAATCAACCCTAAGAAATAATGCTCTTAACTTTGTCAAGTCTTAACTAATTTTCAAAATCTGTCACTACTTCATTTGCAACAAAGACCATGTAATGGCTCTCACCATACCTTAAATATGTTGCTGCACTACCTTCGGAAGTGAAAAAGGTTCCAATTTGCTGCAAATCTAGAAGGCAATGCAAATGAAATGCATTGATTTTACATGCACCTGTCTCAATGGATCTTGCTTACTAACTTATTACTTACTTACTTATTACATCAGTTTATGGTTCCTGTTAAATATTTTTAAAAACAACTCTCTGTTTCATGTAAATAGGTCTAAGTGTTGACAGTGGCTGTTGACTGGGCACGCGATGCTGTACGAGTTCTCGAGCATGCAACACATCTTTAATTGGACCAGATTTGAACAGTTCTGACCTCAACCTTATCTACTAGAAGATACGGAGTGTCGTCTAGCAGCAAGTTTATCGGTCACGGGTGCATAAAATTGACGAAGTGAAGCAATACTTACTGAACATTTGGCTTGGCATGGACCACCACATTACGACAATGCAGTTGACGAAGGGCGTAAGCATTCTAGAGCATGTATGCGAACAAATGTGGACACTTGAGCAATTGTTGTGACAGTATTAATATCTATTCAGCTATATGACATGAAATGTTTCATTTCTTGTCACACATGAGTACGATTTTTAAGCTGTGTCTTTTGTAATTTGTAACAAATTTTAACTTTTTACTTCCCAAGGTAGTGCAGCAACATAATTAAGGTGCGGTGGGAATATTACATAGCTTTTGTGCAAATTTCATCTCTTTCCAGCAGTGAAAGAATTTTGATAATCGGTTAAGGCCAGTTTCTTAAGGTCGATTACTAAGGGGATTGATTACATTTGTATAACTCACCCGGTATATTGCTATTGTAAGGTAAACTTTTCAGTTTAGAGGTTATGCTAGGCTATAAATGCATGATGGAGATTTTTCTTGTAATCACGTCTGTGAAATTTTGTTGACCGAACTGGCAACTTTCCTTAATTTTATGCAGTAAGTTAACATGTGTACCAGATCTCATCAACATAATGTCTTAATGTCAAGTTTTACACATTTGCTCGTGTCAGTGTGTGTGTAAGTGTGTAAGTAAAGTCATTGTGCAGATCTGTCATTTATTTGACTTGGCTGTGCAGAGCATGTGACCCGTCATTGCTTGCCGTCAGTCGACATCAAAAATCAGTTGTCCGAGCATACACTCCATCGGCCGACGTATCTTGGCAGTTTGCTGTTCAACGGATGTCTGCTGCAAGCTAACGCAAACTTTGGCTGTTTCATGACATTCGACATGA
>Ga0126335_1000387_pt1 | contig 20982 bp, 13 predicted proteins | sample OlaspJWI45metaG_FD_108409 | JGI IMG/M metagenome (GOLD analysis project Ga0126335, IMG submission 108409) | Marine gutless worms symbiont microbial communities from Oahu, Hawaii - Olavius sp. 1 OAHU.JWI-45 metaG | ecosystem: Host-associated > Annelida > Digestive system > Unclassified | place... | reverse complement strand
TACCTGTGCTGCCTTTACCGTGTAATTCTGCATCGAGAAGTGTGACGTTATTAATACGGCACGGCAGTCAGGCAGAGGTGCATCTTATTGCGTGCAGATGTCAAAATGAATTGTGGACACTTTTAACACTTTTACAAGACTGTTGCCTGGACAGCTACTTGGCTTAGAGAATAATTTGCAACCCCTGTCAGCATTTATCATTGACTGAATTGATTTCAATTGAGTTGACTTGGTGTTAGCCATTCTAAAGGTGTGATATAAAATTTTATGGCATAACACAGACTATAAATTTCAGTAAATTTTATCAATTAATTCAAAAGTTACACAACCATAACAGAGGAGTCGGGTAAGTATGATTCACCATGACGCAGTCACCCTGGCGACGTTATGAACTTATGACTTCACACTGATACAGGCATTAGAAAGTAAAGGCAGTGCAGTATGATATTTCTGCCAGCACTTCACACAGCATCATCTTCCTCATTGACATGGCAATTTTTGTGTAAATAAATTACATCTTGACAAAGTTACACCGTTAGAAGCTAGGGGGCTTGCTAATTTTGGAGCACAGTGTACTGTGCATGGTTTCCATACAAATTTCTCTTTAAAACCTTACCTTGACCTTCGCATCTAGAGATGAATCACTGTACTTTTAGTCAAGCACAAGTTTTGTACATGCATTCCAAAATAAATCTTCATGCAGAGCCACACAGTTCCACAACTACATCAAGATAAGTTCAATGTTTAAGTCTGCATAAAATACATACGACAAATTTCAGATTTACAACATCAGGAAAGGGCGGAGTAAGATGCAAATGTTTAGCAGATGAAGAGGTGGATCCATACAGGGTGCAGCATTAAAAACAATCATCGAAGAAAAATTAAATTTCTCAAAAACTGTTTTACATCGTTTAATGAGGAGTAATTACCTACCATACCTGTGAATTTTATCGAAATATTCCGTCAAAAAATAAAACTATGGCCATAAGAATCCAAAAGTGCACCTCATTAAGAGAACAACTCTAGTTGGCCTGCAAGTAGTCGAATAACTGTTTCCATTGCAAAGCAAAAATAGCAGAAGTGGCAGTATACAGCTACCAGCATCACTTCACAGACAGAGCATGTTGGAAGTGTCAAACAACTGTTTTAATCATGACTGAAACTTTTTCGAAATTACGGTACTGGTTTATCATTTGGGCCTTGTGACAGACCAGATCGAAAGACAAACTGGACGGCAAGATTTGCCTGCTATTTTTAACCTGTTTTGGCAGTAGCTAGTTGGTGTAATACCATGCATCTAACTTGGTTTTCTCCTCGACGAAGCAGAACGAAAAACAAAAAGTTTTATCCACACTGTTGCACAACAGTTACAGAAATACAGATTGCTCGGGACTTTGAAAAATCACGGTTTTCACTTCAGACAGGTGTAACTTCTGTTTCCTACTGACTAAATTAACAAAATTTTCAGAATCTACAGTGGTATCTCTCAGAATTAAATTCTGCAAAATTTCATTAATTTAAGATATATCCTCGAGATATTCAATTTTTCTTATGGGATTGTTTTATTATGCCACACCCTGTACAATGCATATTAGCATGATCTAATTACTACAGCCCCATAGCTGGGCAGCTGAGCTGTTTGGTCAGAAGGTGGAAGTACCATCAGATAACTTGCAAAACCCTGGTTATAAACTACAGCTCTACAATAGGCCACTTGCTTAATTTATACACAGTTACACACATGCACATTAGTCCTTCCGTACGGTGTGCCACTAAGAGTTTTTGTAGGTGTTGTATAACTGGAAGTACATTATGTTAATTTTTTCATATTTGTAGCAAATATTAATGTTTTCCTCATTGAATTATGATGTTATTGTCACAAAACTGTTACCTGCACAGACGGGTGTTTACAAGTGTAAACAGGGGGCATAGCACCGTGTGCCAGACTGGCAGCCTACAGAAACACTACTCCACACATGCACTGTATGTAAATGAGGCAAGTGGCAGGCTGTATTGATGGCGTGAATCATACTTCTGCGAGATTGGTAGCTGTTGTCAGTCTGTGGTCGGTCGTTGCCATTACTTACTTCATCTGTCATGACACTGTCATCGTTCTGTAGAAAAGACAGACAGACACGATTACTGACTAAACTGCATTGATATATATATACATACATGCATGGGCAAGCTTTGTATGTGAATGCCACAAATTATTCTAGAATGTACTTGAATTATATTGAATGCTAGCAGAATCCCGTTTCCAGTGGCCTCGGCATATGAGGGCAGTGGTTCTCTCCCTCAGTGCCTTACCTTCGACCAAGTAGAAACCTGGTCTACTCATCACGGTACAAGTTAACTAGTGATGTGCAATTACTAATTTGTTTTATCAATGAAATACTTTACAGACGACAATTATCCCAAGCAATGTCTCTTGAAAATGCATGCCATACCTGAGTGCTTCTATGGCGAGGTTTCTCACAAAGAGGTGCCATATCAAGTGTATTTTACCTTTACTCCCGCTGTGAGATTCTGTTGACATCTCAGCGCTCTCAGTTCATTTTTATATCCAAATGCATTGAAAGGATAAAAAATTAAATTATAAAGCATACGGGCGAGTTGTGCTTCGATATATCGAAAATGTCGATATACCGAATCATTATTGATATATCGTTTTGTATTGTATCAGCCATTTCAAACGTCGATTTTTGGATATATCGCGTTATTACACCGTCGTGCCAAATTTGTGCTCTTCAGTGTCGCTTTTATCATTCACACAGCTAGAAAGCAGTGCCAGTATCAAGGAGTAAGTTACAACAGGGGTGCTTACTGATTAATGGACTGAATATCTGTAAGCGCAGTTTCACTAAATTGTCGAATAATTTTCACTCATTAATACCAAAGTTATTACATCTCATGGCTCTTGTGGGTCGTGGGCGACGGGCGTTGTTCGCGAGTGTGGTAATGTCAGAAAGAGTATCATTCATACTAACTTTGCTTTTATTAGTTAGTGTAATTAGTTAAAGCTTTTAAAGAACAATGTCTAACCACGAACCCAGCGAGAGAAAACGACGTTGCTATCGTTAGACACGCCCATGCTATAAGGAATAGTGGCATAATCTAAGTGTACATACAAGTTGCTAAGCACAGTCTATGCGATAATGTGCTCAATTTAAAGTTAGTAAATGCTTTGACATGCAACCCAGATAGTTTGCAGATGGTGCAGTACTTGCAATTAAGTGGTAATTTTAGATATTGAAATGGATTAACATACATAAAAACAATAAAAAATAAGTCAAAAGTCGACATCTGTGTTGAATGGTTACCTATACTGCACTAGAAAAAAGTATATATTTTAGTTCCTTACTTATTAAATATCGACATCGTGATATTTTGCCAATATAGTATTGATGTCGTATCGAATTCAAATAGTGATATCAAAGCAACACTAATATGGGCATCATGCATCACACTGTTGCATGCAAAGTTTCAGCATCAGCATTTTGTAGTTTTCTAGTAAAAACGCTAACAAAAATAGCATTATCACCGGGAACATGAGACAATCAGATATTGGTAGAGCCGTGGTGCAGACCTGGGTGAAGCCGTCTGTAATACTGTCAATGTTGCCAATATTACTTACTGCGACAGCGTGACTGTGACATGAGTTAAATGTTGTTGACACCTCCGGCAGACTGACGCTATCATGCCCAGTGTGAGTGTTGTCTAGCGCCATGTCACTATCTTCATTTAATAACTCTGTTGACTTATTTTTCACCACTGCCGACACTGTGTCACTATCTCCACACATGAGCTCACTGTCATTCAATAACTCCACGGACTCGCTCATTACTGCTGACTGGTCTAACTCGTTCTGTTCAGCCGTCGACTCACTACTGATGCTGGATGTCATTGGCTCAATACTTGCATCTACCTCAGATGCACTTGTCTCGCTCTTATTACCAGCAATGACGGCATCATCATCTCCAGACTGCTGTCTGAAGCCAAGCAAGGCCTGTGATTCGCTGACTTCAACACAACTACTGCAGTCTGTCAGCTGCTTGTCCTGCACACCTGCCACAGCAACACACACCGATACAGTCAAAGCTGGTTCCTTGCAGAATATCTGCAACAAACTACAGGGTGATTCAGAAAAAACACCCCAAAACAAAAAGTGCATTATCTCAGAAACATGTGAATATTTTACCAAATTTTCAGTTTTTTTAGGATAAAACTATGTATAAATGAGCTGCTCAGTTCTATATTTGCTTCACTAAATAACAAAAAAATAATTTAAAATATCTCTGTTTAGACAAGGGGCAGACAAATTTCATGTGTTCAGAGCCACACACAACTTTTCAAAGTTCCAGTAAGCCACATATTGAAAGTGCTTGGTCTTCAACTATGATTCCACTATGATGCCATCAAATGACATATATGTATTTATAAAGACCAATATTTTACCTAAAATCTAGCTGTATACAGAGTGGGCCATAAAAACCGCCTCCTCAGATTATACTGTTTATACTGTACCTGTAAATGTTGCACAAACAATACAGCATTTCAATTGTCGCTTCTTTCTACATAAGTAGAAAAATATTACGATGTAAGTGAAGCACTACAGTAGCATTTTGTCACAATAGCAAAACTTATTAGCTATCAATGTTAAAAACTTCTAAGTTTATAACACAGTGTAAGGATGACATAAATCGTGCCTCTAAAGCATCCAATGTCTCAATGTTTGACCTGATGATGTGCAACAGTCCAGACGTGCACTCACAAGACGAGCTGCTGTGCTAAACATTTGCAGCATATGGCGTGTTTTATTTTGTGCAGTAGACAATTAGTGAACAAAGCAGAAAATGTGCACCTGTTACCTTTGTCAGTGGTAGAAATGTCTTCAATCAGGTCGTGGCTGCCAGAACAACTGATGTCCAACCCATCACAATCATTAGCAGCGTTCATGTCATCACAGCCTGCTGCTGCAGTACGTGATGCTGGCTCAGCTACAAGCATTCTCTGTGTCACCAGTGACTCTGTCACTGTGCTGTCATTCACTGAGTCATCTGTAACACATAGCTCATCTCTAGCAGACAGCTCATGCCCAGTCTCTACATTAGAAATGTTGATATTCATTGAATTAGTTCTGCCTTCCAGCAAACCGACATTACTAGGTTCACCAGCAGACATTGATGAGTCCACTGTATCTTTGTCTGAGAACACTTGTGCAACAGCTGCAGTAGCTGCAACAGTTGTATTAGTACAATCATCACATTCTTCAGTTGCATCAAGCTCCTGACTGCTATCACAACTCAGTGTATCAGACTCTAACACTTCATTGTCATCATCAGCTCCGGCCTCACCCACTAACACACTATCACTGCACTCAACCTTCAGGTGAGACAGATTATTTACAGCCGTAGCCTGGAGTCTTAATCCACTGTCAGTAGATAATGCAGCTACTTTCAACACATCACTCGTGAATTCAGCATCATGTTGTAAGATGGTATCGGCAGGTGTAGTGTCGTGCTCTAATACAGCACTGATAAGTAAATCTTTTCTCTCTAGTTCACTATCAACAGAAGCAGGTTTATAAGACTTCTGCTGTAAATCTACATCAGCTCTCACTGATCTAATGTCCACAGCATTGTGAGGTGTATATTCACGTTGCAATCTTGTGTCAGTAAACACAGCGCTGTGCTGTATCAGACTGCTGGCAGGTTTTACATGTTCACTGTCACAAGGCATGGCCTCATAACTGTCTGAACATCCAGTCTTGCTGTGTTGTAACATGACCTCAGACTCAGCATCAGGCTGCTGTTCACGGTCCATCATCACTGATATACTGGCTTTCTCGCTCAAGTCAGATTCAGTGACCACGTCAGCATCATGACGTGCGATGGATGACACAACAGTGGTAGTGCTGGCGATGACAACACTCTGTTCATCTGACACAATGCTCACCAGGCTCTACACAAACATACTTTCTCCTTCAAGTATTTGATTGCACACAACACAGATCAACAACTATTTATTATGAACACATAAATCTTGACGTATACAGAAAATTATAAAACCTATTGCAAAGAGGGCATGTGACTACTGCTCAATACTGCACAACAGACAGACAGATGGATTTCTGACAGCCAAAGCGTGCACTGCATGTTGCAGTGGCATGCTAAAAACTATGCTGTACAAGCAGTACTTACCGTATATACTCGCATATAAGCCGTCCCGCATATAAGCCGACCCCCCATTCCCATGGCCGAAAATCTAGCAAAATTAGTGACTCATGTATAAGCTGGTGACAAAAATCAGTGATCAGTGCCTTGATAATGCCCGAGTGTCAACAAGTTCACAACAGTGAGAACAGCAGTGTGCAGTGTACTTTACTGGACACAAACATGCATGTTAACTGACAGCCTCACGGCCTTGCACTGTCTGAGACTCTGAGAGTGAGAATGGTGTCAAGTTACAATGACCAACTTGACTGTGTGTGGTCTACCCTGCCCGTGGGAGAGTGAGCGATGGCACCCTACTAATGGTTCATGCTTTGTGCGGCTCACAAACAGTGAGTGTCACTGAGAGATAGCAGTGATGCTGAATGCTGAGTTGATTCTCGCTGTGTGGCATGACCCGCATATAAGCCGACCCTCAAAGCTTCTCCATCAAAATTCAGCCAAAATTTCTTGGCTGATATGCGAGTATATACGCCGTACGGTAACTAGAAACACAATGCATCGCCGATCGACGGCAATGCAAACTGACAGAAAGGACTAGCCCACAGCATATTTGCATAATCCTGCACGCATAGCTAGCTGCTTTCCTACAGGGTGCGCCAAAAACGCCAAAAAAACAATTGCAAAATTTCAGAAATTTCGCACTTTCAAGTTTGCCACTTTGTCATGCCACCGCTAAGGGGGTTAGCTGAAAACTATAATATAGATGCACAACTATGTTCCTTGCCCTATTGAAAGACATCAAAAGTTTGCCTAAAACTGTATGCTATATATTGGCGGTGTGCACAAACTGACTAATTTCGACTGATTTTAGCACTACAAGCACAGATTTAATATGGTGTTGTGTCCATACGCACAAAGTGCTACCCAAAAAATTTTATATAGCTGCACATCTACCTATAAGATGCTGGTAGAATTTTATTTATAGGCTGCTTATAAATGGTCGAAGTTGTGCGCACAAACTTTTCGGCAAGATTTGAAAAACTTTAAGAATGTTTGTCCATTTTAGCGAAAATTGTGGCACTACGTAACAATTTAGTTCAAAATGATGCGGACCATTTCTAACTGTGTTTTTTCTGTAAAAATGCTAAACCCTGTGAAAATTGATCAATAAATGGTGAAGCTGTACTTCGTTAAAGTGCCAAACATTGCGGCAGGTCTGCGAGACCAAAATAGGCCACACCCAGCAAGACAAAAGAAAGAAACACAAAAACTCTTATTTTCATTCTCGCATCCCCGTGTGTAAACCAATATACACCAAACTTGGCACGTCCGTACCATTTTTTCTGTAGTTAATTGTTTTGGGATGCGACCTCGAGTTTTTGGGCTATAAATACCTGATTTATGGACCGAATCTCACCAAATTTTAAACAAATGTGGGGACTATAGCTGCAAATAAAACCTGTGAATTTCAGGAACATCGGTTGAGGAAGTCACCCCTGTGGGGTGTGAAAAGTCACAAAATTTAGCAATTTTGTTTTTTTCGATTGGAAATCCCCAAATATGGGCCGATTGTAAAATTTGGCCAAATTTGACCCCAGTCAGTGCAGTGGTTTGCCCCTGCTGGGCGAAAAACCAAAAGTCATTCTAATACCAGCAGTTTTATCACAGCAACACTGTTACGTAATGACACTTGATGCACAAAAATTCACAATCGCCAGTCAACGCAATATCACTAAGTGCACAACTGCATATGAAACCATCTTCCTGCTAATCACTGACAATGACTTTAGGCTGCATCGAATGCATGAGATGCAGACTATTGTTACCGATGTGCGCAGCGTCTGTCTGTCTGTCACGCAGCTCATCACAACTTCACTGTGCAAACAGCAAGATGCTGTTTGGGGTGAATACTCCCTGCAAATATGATGGCAGATTTTGAATCGGGAAGCCTGGATTCCTATTTGAGCTTTGTAGTAACCACATGTCTATCTCGCTTAGTAACGGAGATAATCGTGTGTGACAGACAGACAATGCAGACCATTACTGTAGCTGGCCCCCACATCGTAGGGGGTGAGCTGAAAACAAATAGCTGAAATAGCTATTGTCATTATTACTTTTTTCTCTTTGTTCTATTCTTATTTTTATTTTTGAAACACTCAGTAGTAGTTCCCGAGTGTACCGTATACACTCTGTGTATAAGCAGACAATTTTTGCCTGAATTTTGACGCTAATGCTTTGGGGTCGACTTATACGTGGGTCATGCCATACAGCCAGAGTGAACTCAACAATTCAGCATCACAGCTATCTCTCAGCATGGACCATTAGTAAGTCCCTAGACCTACAGGAATGCGTTGGAGAGTGAGCGCCCACCGACGCATTCATGTCGGACAGGGTCAACCACACACAGTCAACTCAGTCATTGTGACTTGACACCATTCTCACTCTTAAGAGTCTGAGACTGACCGTTCAATGCCGTCAAGCTCGCAGTTAACAAGCATGTTTGTGTGCAATAAAGTGCTGTACTCGTTGCTGTGAACTTGTTGACAGCACGGTATTATCAAGGCACTCGTTCAATGCTGATTTTCGTCACCAGCTTATACGCAAGTCACTAATTTTTGCTAGATTTTTGGCCGTGGGAATGGGGGGTCGGCTTTTATGCAGGACGGCTTATATGCAAGTATATACGGTAGATAAAAAATTGTGAACAGCTAAACAACTGTGGGTACAATATTCAGTTTGCGCAGTCACTGGTAAGCAGAGAATCATGCAACAGATAGCATTAACATGCTGCACCAACACCAAATGCGTTGGCAAACGAAACTGGCCTCCCTAGACTCCTGGTGTTAAAAGAGATCTTCTTGCCAATCTCTTTCAGCAAGCTGTTGGCAGAGGAATTGAGAACACCAAGGGTCTCACTCTCAACTGCAATCAGCTCAAAAAGATAACGGCTATCAAGGTCTGTGTATTTCTCCAGCTTGTGTGATGTGGTCACCTCTGCTGCTGCACCTGCATCACGAGCAGGTCTGCTGACATGAGACTTGGCCAGAGGGTAAATCACAGTAACATCCCAACACAACGACTTGCCACTCTACCATGGGACAAATGTAAGGCCGTCCGGTCATTTCCCATCTGTCCTGGACAGCCCGGCAGACTCTTTTGTGACGGGACTCCAGCTGAGGCAAAGGAGCAAGCAAATTATTATTATTAAACAAAGACTGACTAACTGACTGAGCAGAGATTTAACGTCCCACTCGACACTTTGTAAGTCAAAGACAAGAAAATGCATATAATACATGCATTCTATTACAGTGTAATGCATGTTCAAATTATGAAACAGTGTAACCCTTGATGATACACTCACAACAATTACAGAAATTACAAAGTATGTATCCACAGGTTCTGTATACATATCAGTGTCGGCCATTGATGACAGAAGGGACATGACAGACCTGTTGAGAAGCATTGCAGACCGCTGGTGGTGACACTGCAGTCGTATCAACATCAACTGTCACAGATGTCACACTGCTGGGTGTCACACTGCTGCTGACAGCTGTGGCACTGCTTGTCCTGTCAGCCAATGACACTGCTGTCACTGCTGATAACGTCGTCAATGGTTTCTGAACCACAATCACATTCCGTCGTATTCCTCCGCCGTCACTCAGTATAATGCGACCACCACCAACACCGCCGGCTGTGTGTATGCACAGGACAGTCAGTCAGTGCAGTAACATTGAGACTCAATGATGACCCAACTAGCCACACACTGTGAACTGCAGTAAACTCAGGATCACACACTTACTATGTTCACAGCACTGCATAAAGGTTGCAGCCCAGCAATGCACAGCCATGACAACTGGACCCAACCAGCTGGCAGTTACAATCTTCATACAACATAGACTACTGTACATCGCTCCACATACCAGAACAAAATGTGGCAACCCAGCATTGTGCACTGCTAGTCTAACTATTCTAGACTGCCCTTACTAAGTCAGGGAGGAATGCTCCATTAATTGACTCCTTTAAACACTGTCTCAAGACTCATTATTTTGATCTATTTATGCCAATCTTGTATGCTTCTTCATTAGTAATTTTTTCAAACTCTACACTGTGATTCAGAAAAGAGGTGGCGGTGTATTTGACTATATCTTTGGCTAATATCGGGCGCAGCCCGGTCAGGGCCGAAGGCCCGCCCAGCCGGCTGCGGCCATAGTAAAATCGTGCGTGCGCACGTGTACTATTTGTATGCTTTGTATGTGGTTGCTGCTGCTGACTAGTGTGTAGTTTAGGAACGTGACGGAAGTAGTTTTTTCAGCGTGACGGAAGTACTCACAAAAACTACGAAAAAGTGTGAAATTTTTCCTTTTGTGAAGGCCTCTGAAGCTGAAATTTGGAAACGCGTTCATTGTCGGTATTTGACATCTTTTGCTGGTCTCCATTTTGAAAATTAGCCAGGATTGACAGAGTTAGATGCTGCCGAAGATCGACAAAACAGTCAATTGTGTGTATCTAAAACTCTGCAACAGCGGAAACAAAACAGCCAATTCGCGACGAAGGAATAACTGGGCGTGGGTTAATGTCGTATCACAACAGTAAATAGTGCACTGCAGAATCGACAGGTAAATAGTATTTCCACCGCATTCCAGCGCGTTGATTCATGTGTCCTCTCATCTCTATGTCGCTTGCAATGAGCTCCACTCTCCAGGCGAGTGCCCGGAGTTTAGGTTTCCTAATGGGTTATCTTAACCCATTTCTGCGATTTTTCATCATTTCAATGGTAAAGAAATTCTACAATCTAAGTCAAATTTTTTGTACACCTCTGAGGTTTTCTGGAAATTTTTCTGGAACAGCTGAAAATTTTTAATCAAAATTGTAGAATTTTGTTACAATCAAATATAGATTGCTACCTTTTTTCTGAATCACAGTGTATACTGTAAACTCTGTAACAGTAATGCTCAAATGGTGCCCATAAGTGCCAACCTTCACCCAGAACGTTTCACATCACACACCACAACCACACCACAACTATTTCACACTGGAAATGCAGGAGTGTCAGATCCAAATTCTGACAGCATGCCTGCCTGCATAGGTAAATTCTTATTAGCTTCTTAATTGTATGCATTGAAATTGAATAAACTTTGTTATAAAAAGCATAAAATACTAACGTTCTATGAGTGCATTTAGCTAGCCAGGACAGGAGTGGATAGTATTATAAAATCACTTTTAGAGGACGTAGAAATCGACGGTCTGCTTTGTGACGTAATGCATTCACTTGAATTTAAACCTGAACTTAAATGGCAAGCCCTGTCCTCTGAAAAAATCTGTTTTAAGTAAAAAACTTTTTTAGGGTTTTAGATGTTTTACATTTTTAAAAAGTTACTTATTTCTTAGGTTTTAAGGTACGAAGTGGCAGGCACCAATGATGCCAGAAAACATTCTATTTTATCCGAAAACACAGGAACAATGTATTATACTAATGACAATTCCAGTGAGAGAAGAATAATAATTGTCGCAAATTAAAGTGCACTTTTATTAAGTTACATAAAAAAGAACAATATTAGAAACTGGAAAAAATTAAAACTGGAATTTTTAGTTTTTTTTCAGTTTTAAAAAACCTGGATAAACGTCGTTTTTTACAATCCACTTCTACAGTGCTGATACAAATAGTGTACATTGTTTCGTCCGTCCTGTGTTGGTGTTCTTCAGCCCAGTAACCTTCTTGTATTCTTTCGTGCAACTCTGATTGCACACTAGCAGCTAAAATCCATAACAGAACCACACTGTCTTAACACCATCTACAATTACTTCTCTGCGATTGGCCCTAGAATCCAATCTCCTGTAGGCCTACTCTACATTTTTTCGCCTAATCTCTGTTGCAGTTGTACACATTTGATAGGTGTTGCTATAGGCTAGTTACTGATGCTGACTATTCTTACCAATGTTCACGGTGTCTGTTTGTCTGTCACTCTGTCTGTCATGCAGCTTAAATCAGCGGCGGCGCGTGCAGTGAACACCATGTGCTGTGTGCATGGGATCATTTGGTGCAGCCTTTGCCAAATGCCTTTGGCCTCTTCTTATTGTTTTAGATGTTTTCCTCGATAGTGTCTGTATTTTTATCGTTTTTATCTTACAGACTCGATCTGTATTTAGCTATTCAGCCATACGGCTGAAGAGTGACAATAAAATCTTGTCCTTGTTCATGTTCTTGTTCTGCAGGCAGAGGTCATTGGCAGTTTGTGTCACTGCTTAAGGCGGCAAAAGTACTAAAGACGAGTGATATCTGTATAACCGAAACTAAAACCAAAATTATAGGGTGACACGAATAATCGTGAACGATTTTGAATGCGAAAATAAGCGCCTTCCTTTTGTCTCAAAATTATATATTTGAAAAGGGGTCTGATTGAAACTCAGGTAAAACAAATCTGAACGAAGTATGCCACCCAAGTTACAGCCTGATTGTGTCATAGTGCATACGTCGCATAGATGGTAAAGTGATCTAAACGGAACGATTAAATGACTCCCAGCTTAGAGTTCAAGCAGCGAGATTGTTTAAGGAGAATTATAGCTACAGCGTGATAGCAAAGAAGCTGGATCACAGTAGGGCTTGGAGATTAAATTCTTTGACCACTGTGCAAAATCTCAATGGCTTGATGCCGACAGACTGAAGGCTGTTATCAGATACAGAGGAGACACTGTTCCACACGAACATTTATGTGCTGAAGAGTGTTGCCACATTATTATGCAATTTTTGGGTGCTGCACCATTACTGCGTATTAGAGTTATTTGCTAAGCAGCTATCTGTATAATTTTTCTCACATAATTTTTATTGATCATACCTATCAAATGATACAAAGTTTGTCTGTTTATGAAGTTTACAACACACAACTTTTCACTTTCAAAATTGTTCCATGGTGATGAGTGTCACTCTATAAATGACTGAAAAAACTAATCTGAAATAAAAACTAAGTAAAACTAAAATAAACATGATTGGCAAACTAAAATTACAGTTATGACAGTGACATTTAGTTAATCAACTTATTCTACCTGAGCCCATTATTAGTTTATGACAACCGAAAAAAGTCATTTTAATACCAGCAGTTTTATCACAGCAACACTGTCACGTGTTATAACATTGTGTTGTTGGTGTTGACGTTTAGGTATTTCTAAGTTCTCTATCACATTGAATTACTGGTACAAAAACCAGTTTTCATTACTCCTGTACTTCTGTTACTGTCAGTTCTGTCTGCACTATCATTAAGCTGCACAAAATGCATAAAATGCAGACTTTTGCTACGGACGTTCCTACCTGTCTGTCAGGCAGCTCTGGTGTGCAAAAACGGCGGAATGGTTCGAGATCGGGGGCCCAAGGAACATTGTGCTAGATGGGGGTCCCGATCGCCCATGGCAAAGGGGTAAGTGCACTCGATGCAGCTTTTGCCAAATTACTTTGGCCTCTTGGTTTCATTAGCTGAAGCTGCATGCACGTCTGCTAGATCCTATACCCACTTGGTTGTTGTCGTATATGGTACCAGTTATCCGACACATATGCTACCTCTTTCCAAACAGGCTCGTTTTCTACAGCTCTCAATAGGCACTAGTCCAACCACTTGTTAAGAGTCCAACTCTAGATCCAGATTAGCTGAAATCTTTCAGACCGATCTCCAATTTGCCTAAGTATCCAAAGTGGTTGAATGGATCATAGCCGAACAGTTTATTTCATATGCCAACACATCCGCTCTGCTACCGACACACCAGTCAGCATACTTTGCACTGAAAATTTCTGTGGCAACTATCAGGGAATCTCATTAATATCAACAGCCGGAAAGATAGTTGGTCGCATTATAATGAACAGATTGTCCACTGTCCAACAGATTGGTTGCACCGAAAATTTATCCATGTAATTCGTGCACTTCATGAAAGCATGATGGCCTAAGTCTTGGACTGTGGTGTCTTATCAGACCAGTTTTTGTGTTGGCAATGTGCCGAAACCTGGGATGTATCCTGGTTCCACTGCTCTTCAGCATCTACTTTGCAATAATGCTATTAGTAGCCTTTCAGAACTGCAACATTGGTGTCCCTACACAGTTCCGCATTGATGGACCTGTTTAACCTCAGGTACTTGCAGGCAAAAACAAAACTAAAAGATCAGATCATACGAGAACTGTTGTTCGTTGATGACTGTGCACTACTGGCTCACACCGAGAACAAAACACAGGAATTATCTGACTGGTTCTCAGATACTGCACGTCAATCTGGTCTCACAGTCAGTCTCAAGACTGAGGTAATGCTGCAGCCAGCCAACCGTCAGAACTATACCACTCTGAGTATAAAGGCCGGAAATATCAAGCTTAGGGTGGTTGACAAATTCTGTTAGTGGGGTAGTGTGCTTTTATCAAGCACCACTGTTGACGACGATATCAGCTCCATACTCAGTAAAGCCATTGTTGCATTTAGGTTAAGCAAACCTTTGTGGTATAATCATCGCATTTCCATTGCAGCCAAGATGGTTGTATACTGAGCTGTCGTGTTGACGCCCCTCTTGTACGGTTGCAAAGGGTGGACTCTGTGTTGTCATCATGTCAGAAGATCAGTTTGTTATATGCTGTCTCCGAAAAATTGCTCACATCAAGTGGCAAGGACATATACCAAATACTAACATACTGAAAATCTGTCATACCAGCGGAACAGAGGCGTTTCTACAAACTGCACAACTGTGATGCTCTGGGCATGTCATTTGCATGAGTGACACACGCCACGCTAGGTGGCTGCCTAGCCTGCCTATTGGTGGGGCGGCTCATGTAACAGACTAAAGGAATTTTAATCTTGCGATCCTCCATTATACCAGCTGCCATAGGCAGTTACACTACGTACTTTTTATAATAATGGACGAAGCGCGAGGCCTGTTCTAAGTTTAATTTCAAGTGAACACATTACGTGAACTCATGCCACAAAGCAGACCAATCCATTTAGACTTCTATGCTCTCCAAAACTTCCATTGAAAGCGATTTTGTATTACTATCCAGTCCTGTCCTGGATAGCTAAACAGCACGCACCGAATTGCAGCATTTTAAACTTTAAAACAACAGTTTTTTTTACTTTCGATGCATACAATTAAGGAATTAGTAAGACATTTATTTAGACAGAGTGTCCATAAACCAAACTGTAGGTCTGGCAACACTACATTTCCGGTGTGAAATAGCTGTGGTTTAAGTGTGGTGTGAAATGTTCTGGGTGAAGGTGGGCACATACGGGCCACCATATGCTCAGCAGTTTCAGTTCATTGTATACCTGTAATCCGACATAACCTGACGACAAAACAATTCACCTGAAAGTAGAATTACGAATTCACTACTAAAGCAAATGCAATATTACTCACACAATTTTTATTAAACTGACCTCCACTGTGCACAAGATATCAAAAAATTGAAGGCATCTTCAAGTTGAGCTATGTCTTATGACAATATATTGCTCCCTGAGGCGACATGTCACAGACACGGAAGTGAGTGTCAGAAAGGCAATAGATACTGCAATGTCACTAAAAGAACTCACCAGAAGCGGACGAGCTAGTAGTGACTGCTGACGTACAGCGTACGATGTTGTCAAGAGTGACAACTCGAGAAGATAAAGCACTTGACGAACTGCTGCCAGTCACTGTACCACTTAGAGTGGAGGCCAGTGCACCAGCTATCAATGTGCCAGTGCTGCCCACTGTGGATGCTGGTATTGATGACATTAAGTCATTACTTACTGCTGACATCACACTGCTGTCAGCTGGTCTGCCAAGGGATCGCACAACGTTCAGTGACAGCACTGTTTACACATACTCACTCACGTCAGCATCGTAATTAACACACAGCTCACAAGTGAAAACATACACGGTAGTTGGAACTTCATAATGGGAGCCTACAGAAGCAGAAATACATGGCAAAGTGAGACCTAGAACTCTTATGAGCTTCCCGAGAGCCTACTGGGAATACATATTGGGCCAAACTGATGTGACAATTGTGGCCTTAGCACTAGGCAGATGCGGCTGTCCACCACGAAGATAAGGTAAGGTAACATAGGAATGTGTCATAAAGATGACAATCCCAGGAGCATGGTATAACAATTATTAAATGTCATGCACTACTTCGTTCAATGGCATGGATAAACTTGTTTCTGAATGAGGTAATGTTAGTCTTTCTAGAGACTAGCACAGTGACTGTCAAGAGCATCCACTTCTTTCAAACATCAATGGTTATTGCACTGAGACACAAGTCTTTCCATGTCACTGACTCCAAGGTTACAGCACAAAAATGTGTACATTATTACTATCATCATCGTCGTCGTTGTCGTCATCAATCATCACCATCACCATCATCATCATCATCATCTCTGTTATCTCTCTAGGTCATATACCTCTAGATGAAGCTCAATGCTATCAACTTCTCTTCACCGCTTCAAGTGTTGCACAAGTTACACATGACTGAGCCACAATGTCATCTTTACTTGACTGTTAGTCTTACACACATCCTGTTCTGCTGCTTTACTTCATTTCTCACATTATCCTGTTACATTAGATTCAGACACATGTGTTGTGGTTTATGTAATTATGCCACACGGTGGAATACAGCAAGCACTAACGATACAAGATGCAGGTCAACTATAGCACCGTCGAACTGTTGATGTTGCAATGAAGTTTGTACTGACCTGGTGGTCCGGCAGCTGATGGCGATAATGATGACTGAGAAGTCAGTTCAGATGCCTTTAACATCGCCTTCACTGCATCTGTTACAAACAGACATTGCCGTCATGGCAATTCACACTGCTTGCTGCATCAGCACTTTCATCTGAATATGAAGCAAGAAAGCTAAAGATGAGCTACACATAACTAAGAAGAACAAAATGACTTGGTCATATAAAAGTTAAAAATACATTTAAATGATGAGTATAGCTTCACCACCGGCCTCTGCTAGGACCCACAACTTCACATACATCACCGTTAAGCTACAATCATGGATACCAGACAGAATCAATGACGAACAGCACGACCCAAAAACATAATGCTTCTGACACCTACAGAGGTAGCAGAGGCATAAAAAGTATAGCATAGTTGGCATAATACACACCCAGGAAGACATTACTCACAATGTCATAAGTACATCGAAGGTGGTGGCATGATAACTTATGCTACAGTGAGCAAGCTTGCATTTTCTAAAACACTGCATGAAATAATGACATTCAGACAGAGAAAGCCGGAGACAGTACCGGTGTCTTGTCGTATCTGAATAACGGGTGTGCGAGGAGTGATAGGCTTGAGCTGGATACTGAGGTTGGAGTTAGGCAGATGCACAGATGAGACAGACTGTGTGATAGAATGACTCGTAGACACAGGCAGGCATGGCAGTCTCTGCGTTATTGATGACGTCGGTGACGAATTGGTTGCAGATGACGTCTAGTAATATCCATCATCAGACATATGTACATCGCGTCTCAAAAACCGAATCCCAAAGTTATTGCCATCTAGACATGCCTAGAAAGTTTAGTGTAGGTAGAGAACCAGCTGAGGGGTTGCAACAGCATTCAGAACAGTGCAGCAGTCTACAGCGCAAGTTCGAAAATCGAGTTTCTTGGAGGATGCATGTGGGAATACAGGTACAAGAAACCAGTAACTTGGCTCAGCTGCAGCAGCCACTGGTGGAAGTGGCTGACTTTGAACACACCACTGTTTACAAGGAAATAGACCAGCGGAGTAAGCAACTTGACGCCCGTGTCAAGACTAAACGATAACAACTAAAACTTGAACTAAAACACCGATGCAAGGTGACTCTTTCATTTTAAGTGCAATACGAAAATTCTTTAACTTACATATAGGAACTGGGACAAGAGCTCTGCAGACTCATGTGAAAAGTGAAACTTTCTCAAACAAAAAGTGAATAAGCTGTAGTGAAATATAGCACAAAACCTGAGAACTGCGAAGTCTAGCAGTAATAGCACCAAGCCTTGGACGAATGATGGGCACCGAGCGGTGCTGTTGTAACAAGTGTCGCACTGAGTCAGGCGTTGCCATCCGCGCCGTCGTGGCTGTCAGTGACTGTGCAGCAGAACTTGCAGCAGCTACAGCAGCAATTCCTACACGTAATACCAGTACATACAATACCAGTACATGTATAGCAAGCACAGAGAATGTCAGTAAGCACTGTGGTCATATACAACTGTCTTCAGGTGCTGTTGGAAGCTGAAACTGCACAGGATAGATCTGGCCACTGTAGTCTGGGTGGAAGGTCATGGCCAGCTGCTAAGAAGCTTGCCACCAAAGATGCGGTCATGTGTGGGATGACTAATGTTTGCATGTCAGGCAGAATCATGACAAACTCAGGATGATGATAAGCATGTAACAAAAGAGATCTTAAATTTCATGAAAGCGGTTTAATCGAAAACAAAAATACAGAAAAAATGTGGAATAAAATAACTTTTCCTTAAGTGGAACAGAAAACGGTTGAGGAAAATGGTGAAAAAGTGACCGATAATATCAACAACAATAGATAGTGAAATAAGTAATAATGCAAGCAGCCACCACACAATTTAGAATTTTCTCTCCAGTAATGACATTAACACTGATGCAAATTATATATGGACTGAGCCGTCGACGTGATGGGTCTCATGACGAGTGGGATTTGCTGTGGGCAAGGAGTCCAATGTGTGAGCAACATATCCGTTGACAGATCTGACATTGAAAGTTGCTGGTAGAGATAGAGGCCCAGATTTTCACAGATCACTTTTTGCCTCCAACTCATGGACATGTCGTACTTCGAAGTCTTGTACTACTGATTTGCACATGAATTGCCATTCTGTTCTGTTACTTGCTAGCATTTCCAGCTGAGAAGGTATACAGGTATCTTTCGGACAGTCCTTGTATCATTTATATCGTCTACCCCAACGCCGGGAGCCATGAAGTAGCTGTCCATAAAACGACTGCTTCAGGATGTGTGTGTCATCCATGTGAATGACCCACACCATCGCAGCTGTGCAGTGTATTCCTCTATTCCACTTGTATGACAGATTTTGACTGATGCAAATTAAAAAACACATTAAATGCACGGTCAAGTAAACTATGGTCATTAGCCTTATTTGCAGTTAAAACTACAAGTAAAAGACTCAGCAAAAGAAATAAGATTACATTTTATGCAGATGAGAAACTACTGATTGCAGAATCAAGTAATTTGACAAAAGCTGCACCGCATGACCCCGCACACACGGCATGCGGCGTACACTGCACGCGCCGCCACCAGTTTAAGCCACGTGACAGACAGATGGACAGACTGACGGATAGAGAGACTGACAGACAGACATTGCAAACATCGGTAGGAACAGTCAGCATCTCATGCATTCGATGCAGCCTACTAATGGAAACAGCAGAGCTGACCTGGCGTAGGTTTGGTGAGGACTGTTGTGGTAACAACTGGTGGAGGTGGTCCGGCTATTGTTGTGGCTGAGGAGATGCCAGTGCCTGAGACAATTATCACCTTGGGTGTCGGCGGCTGCAACTTCGCATGTGAAGTAGTTCCACGTGTGCTAGACGACACTGTCCGTGTTAACATTACTGGAACATTAGTCACGCTGTGATCCACGGCATGATGGGAAGTCTGCACTGGTTGATGGGACGGCTGCGGAGACACATGGTAAGGATATGAAACGTGGCTTGGAAGCAATGGTGGTGAGTAGTCTTGCAATGGTGGTATAACTTGCTGGACCATAGAGAGTAGTGGGTGAACAGATGCTTCAGTTGCAAGCTGCAAAGGACCGGCGGTGGCAGCGGCACTAGTCTGTGACTGAATTAGTTGAAACATGTGTGACGCTGACGGCAGTGATGCTGCCAATGTCGCAACTGTCGGTGATGAAACAGTCTGTGACATGTCAGCAAGCCAGTCTGACTGCGACGGCTGAGCTATCTCAAGTCGCTGTGATTCCATCAGCGACTGTTGTGGCACAGTAACATGTGGTGGGGACTCGTCAAGACTGTACGACATGCTATTAAACTCTTGTAATTCTGGCTGAGATGAACAGTTTGTAGGTGAGACTGTTATGTCATGAGCCCAGTCATCACTAATCACTGGTGAAGGTTCAACATAAGGCAGTGCTGAATGCTTTGAAGACACAATGTCATCTGTGGCAGGCTGACAACGCTTCCCTAACAAATTCGATAATGTTCTTGTTTCAGACACTTTTGTTTCTGCAGCAAAATTTCAACAGCAAATAAATCAATTTCATGCTACAATGGTTGAAAATAACATGAGCACAGCATCCATATCTCTTGCTCATTCATGCTCCGCTATAGCAAATCTTACTCATCACCATATAAAATATTCAACAGTGAAATTTAACTAACATACACTGTGCTTCAAAAAGGCCACTTGACTATGTCTTCGACAATAACTTGAATAGTAGTAAGTAAGTAAGTAAGAAAATTTATGTTCGCGCAGCGGTCTTTACAGCCTAGGCTGTCATGGAGGCGCTATGGTGATGTCCCGTAAGCTCGAGTAAACAGAAATGTCTTTAGCCTCATACAAGACTGTGTTACAGTCAGTGACGAATCACGAACAGTCAGCGGCAAAGAGTTCCACAGTGATGGTCCAGAAACGTAGAAGCTCCTTTGTCCATATCGTGCCAGATTACATCACGGGACCTCCAAATCTCCGTGTACTTGTGACCGTAAACCACATCGCCACTGAATTGCTGAGACTGGTACGCACATCTCGGTCAGATACAGTGGAGCTGCCTGGTGAAGGCACTTATAGATAAGTAGGCTGACCTTATATTCAGTACGTTG